>Ga0082335_1000075_pt1 | contig 285996 bp, 273 predicted proteins | sample Subgrocontami58m_FD_72375 | JGI IMG/M metagenome (GOLD analysis project Ga0082335, IMG submission 72375) | Subsurface groundwater microbial communities from S. Glens Falls, New York, USA - GMW37 contaminated, 5.8 m (SPADES assembly) (version 2) ... | reverse complement strand
GCGGGGGCGGGCAGGGCGGCGGCGGGGGCCGCCGGCGGCGGCGCCGGCGGCGCTTTTTTTTGCGCCGGGGGCCCCCCCCCAGGCCCCTTTCTTTTTTCTCTCGGGCGGCGCCTCCGCCGCCCCCCGCCGTTACCGGCGGGCGCCCGAGCCAAGGCGATCCGAGCGCCCGCCGCCGCGCAAGCGAGACGGCGCCGCGCAGACCCAGACGAAGGGTCAAAATCAGCAGGCTCCGGGCGCGCCAGGAACCACGGCGGCGCCGAGCGGGCCGGAGGGGCCGCCGCCGCCCTATGATCCCCAGATCACGCGGCTCTCGGAGGTTCTCGGCGCGCTGGCCTTCTTGCGCGACCTCTGCGGGTCGGGCGACGGCGAGGAATGGCGCGGTAAGATGTCGGCGCTGCTCGACGCCGACGCCCCCAGCGGCGCACGTCGCCAGAGGCTCATGGCGTCCTTCAACCACGGGTTTCGCGGCTATGAGCTGACCTATCGCGCCTGCACGCCCAACGCCAAGACGGTGATCTCCCGCTATCTCGCGGAGGCCTCCCGGCTGACCCGCGACATCACCTATCGCTACGGAAACCCCTAGCGCCGATGTGCGAAATTAACCTTTCGGCGAGCGTCGGCTCGCGCGACGCGGGCGGCTTCTTTAGAGTGACGCCATGAACGAATTGAACGTCGCCTCGCTCTACGACTTGGGCGGGGACCAGCACCGAGCGGCCCTTGCCTATGTCACCGAGGCCTTCGCCGAGGCGATTCTCGCAGGGATCGAAAGCGATTCCTTCGCGCATGCCGCCCTCTGCGCGGCGTTGCGCGAACTGGTGGCGACCTATGGCGAGGAATCGGTGGCCGCCTTCGCCGAAACGCTGCCCGAGAGGCTGCGGGCGGGGGAATTCACCACCGGCCTGAGACATTAGAACACGCCGCATTCGGGCAAAATCGACAGAATAAGCGATCAATCTCAAAAGTTTATGGCGCGCTCTACGCGAAAAAGCGAGGGCTGCTTTTGCGCAGCGCGCGCCAAGGTTTGCGGTTATTCGCCGCGTCCCCGCGAATGCGGACTGACTTTTGCACTGCAAGGCCCTAGAACGCCGGACGCCGCAGGCGTCGACGCCCGGCGGCTTTGCACAGCGACTCCTGCGCCTTAAATCCGAAACGACATGCCCCGCACGCTTCTGTGTCTCGTACGCCACGGCGAGACCAATTGGAATATCGAAAGGCGCTTTCAGGGCCAGTTCGACATTGCGCTGAACGCCCGCGGACGCGCGCAGGCGGCCGCCCTGGCGAAGGAGCTCGCCGGCGCGCATTTCGACAGAGTCTATTCGAGCGACCTGCGCCGCGCGCTCGCGACAGCGACGCCGATCGCCGGCGCGCGCGGCCTCGACGTCGCCAAGACCCCGGCCCTGCGCGAGAAGGACGACGGCGTTTGGCAGGGCCACACGCATGCGGAAGTGCAGGCGACGCACGCCGACATCTATCCGAACTATCTGACTCGCAGGCCCGATTTCGCCGCGCCGCAAGGCGAAAGCCTGGAACATTTCGCCGCGCGGGTGCGCAAGGCCTTGACCCAGATCGCCAAGGAAAGCGCCGGCGAGACCGTGCTGGTCGTCGCTCATGCCGGCGTGCTCGACATCGCCTGGCGGCTCGCCGCCGGCAAGAAGCTCGATGAAAAGCGCGAGCATCCGGTGCTCAACGCCACGCCGAATTGGATCGCCTTTGATGACGGCAAGTGGTCGCTCGTCGACTGGGCGACGCCGGAGGGGCGAGCCGAAATCGCCGCGCCGTGGGACGGCCGTGCGCTGCCGCGCCGCGAAGCCGCGCGCGCGCTGATCGTCGAACAGGACGACGACGTCCTGCTGATGCGCTACGCCGGCGGGCTCACGCCGCATTTTCTCGCGCTCGGACATCATCACTTCTGGGCGACGCCGGGCGGCGCGGTCATGGAGGGCGAGAGCTTCGAGTCGGCGCTGCGTCGGGAGGTCTATGAAGAGACGGGCCTCACCGTTCTCGATCCCGGTCCCGTCGTCGCGACCCGCGAATTTCCGATGGAGATCGGCGACGACTGGCATCAGGCGGTGGAGCGCTATTATCTCATCCGCACCGAACGCTTCGCGGTCGAGCCGCGCGACCTGACCGAGGAGGAAAAAATCCATGTGCTCGGCTGGCGCTGGTGGAGCGCGGACGAGATCGCGGTCTCGCACGATCTGATTTTCCCCGAAGGGCTCGAAGCGCTGCTGCGAAAGGTTAGCAAGTAACGGGCGCGGTCGAGGCGCGCGCACGCGCGCCTCTCCGGCTATTTCGTCATGAAGACGTCCTTGCGCGGGAATTTCTCGAAGACCGAGGGGTCCTGCCCGAAATTCGTCGCGAGAATGTCGGTCGGATTGCCGGCGATCCATTGCGACAGGTCGATCGTCTGATAATGCGCGTTGTTGAAGACGATGAGCACGCGCACCGTATCGGTCCCGACATTTTCGAGCGAATGACCCATGCCCTGGGGAATATAGCCGACGTCGCCTTTCGAGAACGTCTCCTGGCGCCAGCGGCCCTTTGACCCAAACAGCGTGACGCAAAGCTGTCCGCTCAGCACATATTGCCATTCGGAAGCATTGGGGTGCCAATGCAGTTCGCGAAGCGCGCCTGGCTCCATTTCCAGAACGACGCCGGTCATCGTCGTCGAAATCGGAAATTGCGAGCCGTCGACGCGCCATTCGATTCCGCCGGGAAATGTCTCATAAGGCTTCTGCGACAGAAGGCTGTATTTGTGGGTGAGCGGCGGCGGCTTCCATCCCTGCAATGGTCGCGCGGGGGTCTCCGGCGGAATATTGCCTCTGGCGAAATAGACCTCCTGCTTGGGGAAACTGTCAAAGGTCGACGCCGGGACGCCGAAATTCTTCGCCAGCAGCTCCTTGGGCGCGTGGCCGATCCAGTCGCTGATGCTGAACGTGCCGAACTCCGAGAAATAGCCGTTGTCGAAGACGAGGATGAAATGACACAGGTCTTTTCCCAGTGTCTCGATGACATGGCCATGGCCGCGCGGAAAATACCAAAGATCGCCCGCCTCGAAGTCGTTGGTCTCCGAGCAGCCCGCCGGATCAATGACGGTGGTGCGCACGCGTCCCTCGGTGACGAAGCCCCATTCGGCCGCGGTCGCGTGCCAGTGCAGCTCGCGCATCACGCCCTGCTCCATGCGCATCGAAACGCCGGCGATATCCTTGGAGATCGGCAGCTGAGTGACGGTCGCTTCCTTGCCATAGCTGGCGCCGTCGACGCGTCCTTGAGATTTTTCAAGCTCGAACTTGAACGTCGGCAGCTCGGCGCCCGAGGTCACGGGATCGGGCACATTATTATGGAAGCTCGTGTGTCCGCCTTCCGAGCTGATCGGGATCGTCATTGAGAACATTTCCAGCCCCCGCTGTTCTGACTGTATCGCAATCGAAACGGCGAACGCCGTCCCAGTGGTTCCGCTTCGAGCGCTCGGCCAAGCAGACGACAGAGCCCATAAGCTCGTCGCATGACGAGCGCATCGGCTGATTTGAATCGCGACGGCTCAGGCTTGCGAGCATGCCTGCTGGGATGGCGCGCGACAAGCCGCGTCTGCGGCGACTGCGCTTCGCCCGCGGATGACATTCTCCCGTCACGATTTACATTGGTGACAAAGGGAAGCCTTAAGGCGAAGACTTCTTGCCGAGAAGAAGCGGCCCTTGCCAAGAAGCGACCCTTGCCGAGAAAATCCTGTGTCCGGCCGTCGCCGGCGCCTCGTGGAGACAAATGTGACGCCAGCGACGACCGCCAACGCGCCCGCTCCGCAACGCGGCGACATGCGCCGCTCCGTGCATGTGCCCGAAGGCGGCAAATTTCTCCGGCGGCTCTTCGTGTTTCTGGGGCCCGGCTATCTCGTCGCCACCGGCTATATGGACCCCGGCAACTGGGCGACGGCGCTCGCCGGCGGCTCGAAATTCGGCACGGCTCTGCTTTTCGTCGCCGTGCTGTCGAGCCTGATGGCCATCGTCTTGCAGTCCCTTGCGGCGCGGCTCGGCGTCGGCGCGGAGCTGGATCTCGCGCAGGCCTGCCGGCGGCATTATCCCTTCCCGGCCGCGGTCGGGCTCTGGCTGCTGGCGGAAGTCGGCATTTTCGCCACGGATCTCGCGGAAGTGATCGGCACCGCCATCGGCCTGCAATTGCTGTTCGGCCTGCCGCTTGCGGTCGGCATCCTCATCACGGTGCTCGACACGTTTCTGGTGCTTGCTTTGGAGCGGGCCGGCTTTCGCAAGATCGAGCTTTTCGTCGTGGCGATGCTTGCGCTCATCGCCTTTTCCTTCCTCGCGCAACTCATCATGGCGCGCCCCGATCTGGCGCAGATCGCGCAAGGACTCGTTCCGACGCGGCGTTTTTTCACTGACCCCGAGATGCTTTACATCGGCCTGGGCATTCTCGGCGCGACGGTGATGCCGCATAACCTCTTCCTGCACTCCTTCGTCGTGCAGACGCGCGCCGTCGCCGAGCCGCTCGAGAAAAAGCGCGAAGCGATTCGCTTCGCGGTGATCGACAGCACGCTGGCGCTGTTTCTCGCCCTGTTCGTCAACGGCGCGATACTTATTCTCGCGGCCGCGGTCTTTCATGCGACCGGCCATACGGAAGTCGCGGAGCTTGGCGAGGCCTATAGGCTGATCGCGCCGCTGCTCGGGCAACCGGTCGCGGCGACGCTCTTCGCCGTGGCGCTGATCGCCTGTGGACTGAATTCGACGGTGACGGCCACCCTCACCGGCCAGATCGTGATGGAGGGATTTGTGCGGCTGCGGATGAAGCCGGCGACGCGCCGCCTCATCACCCGCTGCATCGCCATCGCGCCGGCGATCGGGGTGACGCTTTACGCTGGCGAATCGGCGACGGCGCAGCTGCTCGTCCTGAGCCAGGTGGCGCTGAGCGTCACGCTGCCTTTCGCCGTCGTGCCGCTCGTGGCCTTCACGGCGCAGCGCAGCGTCATGGGAGAACTCGTCGCACCCAAACGGACCACCGTGCTTGCGGCGCTCATCGCCGTAGCAATCATCGGACTGAACCTTAAACTGCTCTGGGACGCCGTGGCCGGCTGAACGCCATATGGCTGTGACAAACTGCCCAGCATTGCCAAGCCGACGCATCTGGCTTAACTCGTCGCAACTTTTTGCCGGAGCTGCGACCGAATGAAACTCCCCAATCAATTCTACCGTCCGCTCGCCATCGGCGCCCCGGCGCCGCTGCGCGAACCGCCCGTCAAGGTCGAGCGGATGATCCATTTCGTGCCGCCGCATCTTGAAAAATTCCGCGCCAAAGTTCCCGAGCTCGTCAAACAGGTCGACGTCGTGCTCGGCAATCTCGAAGACGCAATCCCGGCCGACGCCAAGGAAGCCGCCCGCGCCGGCTTTATCGAAATGGCCCAAGCGAGCGACTTCGGCTCGACTGGACTGTGGACGCGTATGAATGCGCTCAACAGCCCCTGGGCGCTCGACGACATGATCGAGATCGTCGGCGCGGTCGGGAGCAAGCTCGACGTCGTCATGCTGCCCAAGGTCGAAGGACCCTGGGACATCGCCTATCTCGACCAGCTCCTGGCGCAGCTCGAAGCGCGGCATAGCGTGCAAAAGCCGATCCTTATTCACGCCATTCTGGAGACGGCGGAAGGCGTCAAGAATGTCGACGCCATCGCTTCGGCCTCGCCGCGCATGCATGGCATTTCGCTCGGACCAGCCGATCTCGCCGCTTCCCGGGCAATGAAGACCACCCGCGTCGGCGGGGGCCATCCGGATTACAAGGTGATCGCCGACGCCGAGCCGGGACAGGGACTGCGCGCCTCCTATCAGCAGGACCTCTGGCATTACACCATCGCCAAGATGGTCGACGCCTGCGCTTCCGCCGGCATCAAAGCCTTCTATGGACCCTTCGGCGATTTCTCCGACGCCCCGGCCTGCGAAGCGCAGTTCCGCAACGCCTTTCTGCTCGGCTGCGCCGGCGCCTGGTCGCTGCATCCGTCGCAAATCGCCATCGCCAAGAAGGTCTTTTCGCCCGATCCGCAGGAAGTCGCCTTCGCCAAGCGGGTGCTTGACGCGATGCCGGACGGGACCGGCGCGGTTATGATTGACGGCCGAATGCAGGACGACGCCACCTGGAAGCAGTGCAAGGTCGTCGTCGACCTCGCCAAGCAGGTCGCCGCCAAAGACGCCGACCTCGCCAGGATCTACGGATTCTAAAAGAACTGGCAGTGGCGCGACGTCCGATTGACGTCTGCGCCCCGGCTGCGTTACTAAAAGGCAAGTAAACAGCGTGCTAAAGTAAACAGCGTGTTAAAGGCGCTTTCGAATGCCGCGAGAGAACATCGCTAAATTCGCTATTGGCCAAGTGGTCAAGCATCGCCGCTATCCCTTCCGCGGCGTGATCTATGACGTTGATCCGGTGTTCGCCAACACCGAAGAGTGGTGGCTTTCGATTCCCGAAGAGCTGCGTCCGAACAAGGATCAGCCTTTCTACCACCTCTTCGCCGAGAACGCCGAAACCGAATATGTCGCCTATGTGTCGGAGCAAAATCTGCTGCCCGACAACACCAACAAGCCGGTGCGCCATCCCCAGGTCGACGAGACCTTCGAGCGCGATGACGACGGCGTTTACCGCATGCGGGCGCCTAAGCGCCACTGAGCAGCGGCGCTTCCGATCGGACCGAACGCTGCCGCATTGCGAAAAAAACGCGCAGCCGACGGGATTGACGATCGCGCGAATCGGCCACATTTTGATGGCAGGTCAACTTCATCGCGGGAGAGACCGGCGCTCGCGCCGGCGCCGAAGGCGAAACCGCCCCGGAAACGCTCAGGCCCAAAGGACCGCGACGAAGTAGAAACTCTGGAAAGCGGCGAAGCGCGCAAGCGTTTCGCCCACCGAAGGGCGTAACCTGTCGCTTTTAGCGCAGGGAAATCTCTCAGGTCACCGGACAGAGGGGGCGCGTAGCAAAGTTTGAGCTTTGCTGCGCCAACCATGTCTGGCGGAGTTGATGGTGACCGAACTCGACGTCGCGACTGCGCCTCCCGCGCTGACCAAACTTCCGCTCGATGCGGCGCATCGACGGCTTGGGGCGCGCATGGCGGCTTTCGCCGGCTACGAGATGCCGCTGCAATATGAGCAGGGCATCGTCGCCGAAACGCTCCATACGCGTCGTCGCGCAAGCCTGTTCGACGTTTCGCATATGGGTCAGGCGATCCTCGCCGGAGCGCGCGCCGCACGGGCGCTTGAAAGCCTGACGCCGGCGGATTTGGCGTCGCTTTCGCCAGAGCGCACGCGTTACACGCAGCTGCTCAACGAGCGCGGGGGCATTCTCGACGATCTTCTCGTCACCCGTCTGCCAGGCGTCGAGGAGCGGCTGCTGCTTGTGGTCAACGCCTCGCGCAAGCAAGCCGATTTCGCGCTTATCACCGCCGCGTTGCCCCAGTTTGACTTCAATCCATTGGACCGCGCGTTGCTCGCCCTTCAGGGCCCACGCGCGTCCGCGGTCCTCGGCGCACTCCTCCCCGGCGCCGAGGACCTTCCTTTCATGGGCTGGCGCGCCTTCGACTTCGGCGGCGCGCCGCTCTTCGTGTCGCGCAGCGGCTATACGGGCGAAGACGGATTTGAACTGTCGCTGCGCGCCGAGCATGCCGAAGACCTTGCGCGACTGTTGCTGTCGTATGAGGACGTTGCGCCGGCGGGCCTCGGCGCGCGCGCCGCCCTGCGGCTGGAGGCCGGCCTGCCGCTCTATGGCCACGACCTCGATGAAACCACCGATCCGGTCGAAGCGGGTCTTAGCTGGTCGATCGGCAAACGCCGGCGCATGGAGGGCGGGTACCCTGGCGCAGAACGCATTCGTCGCGCGCTTGAACAAGGTCCTTCGCGTATTCGCGTCGGGCTATTCCCGCAGTCGAAGGCGCCTTTGCGCGAAGGCGCGCGGCTTTACGCATCCGAAAATGTCGTCGGACATGTCACGTCGGGCGGCTTTTCGCCGACGCTGCAACGCCCGATCGCGATGGGCTATGTCGCCAGCAATCACGCCAACGTCGGCGCGACGTTTTCGGCGCCGCTGCGCGACAAACGCGTCGACGTCACAGTGGCGGCTCTGCCCTTCGTCCCGCATCGCTATTTCAAAACGCCGGCTGGAAAGGATGCGAGATGACCGATCTTCGCTACTCCAAGGATCATGAATATGTCGCGCTCGATGGCGATCTCGCGACGCTGGGCATATCGGACTATGCGCAGTCGCAACTCGGCGACATCGTCTTCATCGAACTGCCCGAAGTCGGCAAGAAGGTCGCAAAGGGCAAAGAGATCGCGGTCATCGAGAGCGTAAAAGCCGCGAGCGAAGTCTATTCACCGGTGAGCGGGGAAGTCGTCGAAGTCAATCCGGAGCTTGGCGAAGCGCCGGCGCTCGTCAACGACGATCCGCTTGGACGCGGGTGGCTCATCAAGGTGAGAGTCAGCGACCCTGGCGAATGCGCATCGCTGATGGACGACGCCGCCTATTCGAGCTTCCTGAAGACGATCTAGAGCAGGTTTGGAAAAAGCTGAAAGACTTTTTCGATGAGAACCCGCTTTGATTTTGAGCGATTCCTTATCGATCACATGATTCCATGTGATCGGGAAGCGCTCTAAGCGCAAGGAAAAAGCGATGCGCTATCATCCGCTGTCAGAAGCCGACAGAAACGCGATGCTCGCGACGATCGGCGTCCCCTCGATCGAAGCGCTCTACGCCGATGCGCCGCCCGCGACGCTGCTAAAAACGCCGCTCGACTTGCCGAACGGCAAGTCCGAGCTCGACATCGAGCGTTTTTTCGCAAGGCTTGCCGCCCGCAACATGCCTGCGTCGCGCGCGCCGTTCTTCGTCGGCGCCGGCGCCTATAAGCATCACATCCCCGCGAGCGTCGATCATCTCATTCAACGTTCGGAGTTCTTGACGAGCTACACGCCTTATCAGCCGGAGATCTCGCAGGGCACGCTGCAATATCTCTTCGAGTTCCAGACCCAGGTCGCTCTGCTCACAGGCATGGAGGTCGCCAACGCCTCGATGTACGACGGCTCGACGGCGACCGCCGAAGCCGTGCTCATGGCGCATCGCGTGACGAAGCGGCGCAAGGCGCTGCTGTCCGGCGGGCTGCATCCGCATTATGCTGAAGTCGTCCGCACCATCTCGCGGCTCGCCGAAGACGACGTCGAGACGATGGCGCCCGACGTTCGCGCCGCCGAAGATCTCATTGCGCGTATCGACGACACGCTGTCTTGCGTCGTCGTGCAGACGCCCGATTTCTTCGGCAATTTGCGCGATCTGACGAAGATCGCGGAAGCCTGCCATCGGAACGGCGCGCTTCTCATCGCCGTCTTCACCGAAGCCGTCTCTCTCGGTCTGCTTAAATCGCCGGGCGCGATGGGCGCCGACATCGTCGTCGGCGAGGGCCAGTCGATCGGCAATTCGCTGAATTTCGGCGGACCTTACGTCGGGCTCTTCGCCACGCGGCAGGAATTCCTGCGGCAGATGCCCGGCCGCCTCGCTGGCGAAAGCGTCGACGCCGACGGCAGGCGCTCCTATGTGCTGACGCTTTCGACGCGTGAGCAGCATATCCGCCGCGACAAGGCGACGTCCAACATCTGCACCAACTCCGGCCTCTGCGCGCTCGCCTTCACCATCCATCTGACCTTGCTTGGCGAAGCCGGACTGACGCGGCTCGCGCGCGTCAATCACGCCAATACGGTTTTGCTGGCGCACATGCTCGCCGAGGTTCAAAGCGTCGAGGTTCTCAACGAGAGTTTCTTCAACGAATTCACGCTTCGCGTCGAAGGCGACGCCGCCGCGCTCGTCGAGAAAATGGCGGCGCGCGGCGTCCTCGCCGGCGTTCCGGTCTCGCGGCTTCTGCCGCACGCCCGGCTTGACGATCTCGTCCTCGTCGCCGCCACCGAAGTGAATACGCAAGAAGATCGCGACGCGTTCGTCGCAGCGCTCAAGGAGTCGCTCTGATGCTCGACAGACCCGCAATCGTCGAACCGCTCGATGACGACAAAACGCCCGCGACCTTCACCGGCAATCGCGGGCTGGATCAGGAAGAGCCGCTGATCTTCGAGATCGGCCGGCTTGACGCGACCGGCGTCGATGTCGACGAACCGACGCCGGTCGCGTCGCGGCTCGGCGCGCTGGAGCGCACGGCGCCCATCGGTCTTCCGGGACTCACCGAACCCGAGACGATGCGCCATTACGTGCGTCTGTCGCGCAAGAATTACTCGATCGACGCCGGGCTCTATCCGCTCGGCTCCTGCACGATGAAGCATAATCCGCGTAGCAATGAGAAGATCGCGCGCTATGAAGGCTTCGCCGATCTGCATCCGCTGCAGCCACAGTCGACCGCGCAGGGCGCACTGGAGCTGATGCAGATTCTCGCTGACTGGCTAATGACGCTCACCAATATGCCGGCGGTGGCGATGTCGCCGAAGGCCGGCGCGCATGGCGAACTCTGCGGCATGATGGCGATCAAGTCTGCGATCGCCGCCAGAGGCGAAAGCGCGACCCGAAATGTCGTCCTCATTCCGCAGTCGGCGCACGGCACCAATCCGGCGACGGCGGCGCTGCTCGGCTTTTCGGTTCGCGTCGTTCCGGCGGCAGCGGATGGAACCGTGCGCGCCGAGGCCGTCAAAGAGGCGCTGGGTTCCGACGTCGCCGCGATCATGCTGACCAACCCCAACACTTGCGGGCTGTTCGAGCGGGAGATCGTCGACATCGCCGACGCGATGCACGAGGCCGGCGGCTACTTCTATTGCGACGGCGCGAATTTCAACGCCATCGCCGGCGTTGCGCGGCCCGGCGACTTCGGCATCGACGCCATGCACATCAATCTGCACAAGACCTTCTCGACGCCGCATGGCGGCGGCGGACCTGGCGCGGGCCCGGTCGTTCTCTCGGAACGTCTCGCGCCTTTCGCGCCGGTCCCGTTCATCCGCCGCAACGGGGACTCGTTGCAGCTCGTCGAAGACGCAGAGGGCACGCAAGGCTTCGGCCGGCTGACCGCCTTTCATGGGCAGATGGGCATGTTCGTGCGGGCGCTCGCCTATATGCTCGCGCATGGCGGCGACGGGCTTGCGCAGGCGTCGAAAGACGCCGTGCTGTCGGCAAATTATGTCCGCGCGTCGCTACGTGACGTGATGACTCAGCCGTTCGGCGATCGCATCTGCATGCATGAAGTCCTGTTCGACGACGCCTGGCTGCGCGGGACCGGCGTGACGACGCTCGATTTCGCCAAGGCGATGATCGACGAAGGCTACCATCCGATGACGATCTATTTCCCGCTCGTCGTCCATGGCGCCATGCTCATCGAGCCGACGGAATCGGAATCGAAAGCCTCGCTCGATCTCTTCATCGCGACGCTGCGCGATCTCGCGCGGAGCGCCAAAGCCGGCGAGGTCGCGCGTTTTACCCCCGCGCCGCGATTGGCGCCGCGTAGGCGCGTCGATGAAGCGCTCGCGGCGAGGAAGCCGGTGCTGCGCTGGACGCCGCCCAGCGCCGCGGCCTGATCGTCACTGCGCCTGGCTGACCGGCGGCCCCGTGCGCGGCGGTAAAATCGGCAGAACCACCTCAGGCTGGCGCCCGGTTAGCGAATCGAGGAAGGCGACGATCTTGTCGGTCTCGTCGGCGCCGAGTTCGATGCCGAGCTGGCTTTCGCCCATCAACGCCACGGCCTTCTTCAGATCGAAGGTCGCGCCGGTATGGAAATAGGGCGCGGTCAGTTCGACGTTGCGCAGCGAGGGAACCTTGAAGGCGTATTTGTCGGCGATCGCCTTGGTGACCGCGTAGCGGCCCCAGTCGTCCGGCGGCAGAAATTCCGCGCTCGGCTGTTTGACGACGCCGAAACGCGCATACATGCCGCCGCCGACGTTGACGCCGTTATGGCAAGTTACGCAGCCCTTATCGATGAAGAGCTTCAACCCGTCCTTCTGCGCGTCGGACAGCGCCTGATCGTCCCCCTTCAGCCATCGGTCGAACGGCGCGTCGGGCGTGATCAGCGTCGCTTCGAAAAGCGCGATGGCGCGGCCGATGTTGGCATAGGCGACGGGATCGCTCTGTTCGGGAAAGGCCAATTTGAAGGCCGCCACATAGCCGGGGATCTTCTTGAATTGCTCGACGGCGCGCTGCTTTGCAGCCACATGTTCCGTCGGATTGATCGGCATCGGGCCGCCGCGGGTTTTCAGCATCGCCTTGGGATTGGCCATCACCGAATTGACCACCTGGTCGGAAAGATCGGCGGCGCGGCCGTCCCAATATTGAGCCTTGTTGAAAATGGCGTTCATCACCGTGAGCACTTCGCGGCCCGCGAGCTGCGCATTGTGGCCCCCCGAGAGCGCGCCGCCGTCGACGCCGCCCATGCTCAAATTGTGACAATCGGCGCAGCTGATGTCGTGGGTCTCGGAAAGTCGCGGCTCGAAATACAGCATCTTGCCGAGCGCGAGTTTTTCGGGCGTCGCCGTCTCTCCAGGAATCGCCGGCGGCGCTGACGGAATCGGCTGGAAAAGCTCCTTCGCCCGGTCCCTCAGGCCTGCGTCGGCAAACGCCGGGCCGCCGACAAGAAGCGCGACAAGAGAAACGATCGAAGAAAGACGCATGGCGGATTTCACCCGGGATGGAAGCGGCGCAAGAGGTTGAAGCTTATACCACAGCTGCATCGGCGCGAGGCGAGATGCGTCGGTCGGCGGCTAGGCGTCACACGTCATTGGCTCGCCCAGAGAATGCGCGCCATCCAGCTGACCTCGTCGCGCGGAATCGTGCGGTCCGGGTAGGCCGAATTGACCGAACGCAATTCAATCGTTCGCGCCGTTTCGCGTTTCAGCTCCTTGGCCATGATCTCGCCCGAGGTGGTCTTCACCACCACCCGGTCGCCGCGGCGAACGGGCGCGGCCGGCGAGACGATCACCACATCGCCGTCGCGATACAGCGGCGCCATGGAGTCGCCCGAGATCTCGAGCGCGTAGGAATGTTCGTCGGCCTCGGCCAATACGTCGATCTCGTCCCAGCCGGCGCCGGTGGCGAAGCCCGCATCGTCGAAGAAGCCGCCGACCCCCGCCTGCGCCAAGCCGATCAGCGGCCGCGTATGGCGCAACCGGCCGGCGGCGCTGTTCGCCATCACCAAGGACATGAATTCGTCGAGCCCGGCGCCGGTCGCCTGCAACACTTTGGCGATCGATTCGGTCGAGGGCCAGCGCTGGCGCCCGCTCGCCGTTTCGCGCTTGGAGCGATTGAAGGTCGTGGGATCGAGGCCGGCCTTGCGCGCCAGGCCCGACGGCGTCATGCCATATCGCTCGCCGAGCGCGTCGATCGCCGCCCAGATCTGAGCATGGGTGAGAATGTCGGACATGTCTGGCCGCGCTCGGAAGAATTTCCTAGTGCATAGGAATATATCTATTAACCATGCCGCACAATAGGAAATTGGTGGTGCGGCTTGGCGCGCGCGCGGCCAGGCGCCATAACCTCCTCTTCCTGCGTAGTCTTCCATGCCGCGCGCTCTAACTTGCCGGGTTGCATGCCCTCCTCGCCCGAGCCCGCGCCACATCGCCTGCGACACCCTTTCCTCACGCTCTGGTTTGGGATTCTCGTGGCCCTCATCGTCGCGGGAGGCGCGGCCTTAGCCGCTGTCGCGATGCTGGGGCTCGGCGAATTTCTGTCGCTTGTCAGCCGCCTACCGACGCCGACGCCGCAGACGGCCGCCGTCGCAGCCATCTTCGCGGCGACCTATCTCGTGCTGGCGATCGGCAAGCTGCCCTACTATCGGCTCGACCGCGCCGGCGCCGCGCTGCTCGGCGCGAGCCTGACGATCGGCGTTGGCGCCTTGAGCCTCGACGAGGCCTATCGCGCCATCGATTTCGACGCCATCACTTTGCTGCTCGGCATGATGATCGTCGTCGCCAATCTCCGCCTTTCGGGCTTCTTCCGCCGCGCCGCTGATTGGCTGGCGGATGTCGCGCGCCGCCCGATTTTTCTGCTCGCGGCGGTCGCGGCGGCGACGGGGCTGTTTTCCGCCTTTCTCGTTAATGACGCGATCTGTCTGGTCATGCCGCCGCTGGTCGTCGACCTGGCGCAGCGGCTCAAGCGCGATCCGACGCCCTATGTTCTGTCGATCCCGCTCGCCTCCAATATCGGCAGCGTCGCGACGATCACCGGCAATCCGCAAAATATGATCATCGCCACCGCCTCGGGCATTTCCTACGGGGACTTCGCTCAAGCGCTTTGGCCCATCGCCTTCGCCGGCGTCGCGCTCACGATCCTTTTTGTGGCGCTCGCCTTTCCGCACGAATTCTTTTCGCGCGAGAAGCTGACGCCGATCGTAGCGGCGCCGCGCGCTTTTCATCGCGCGCTCGCCTCAAAAGCCCTGCTGATCACCGCGGCGATGATCGCATTCTTTTTCGCCGGCGTTCCGCCCGCCAAAGCGGCGATCATTGCCGGCGGGCTGTTGCTGCTCACGCGACGCGTCGGATCGAAAAAGATCTATCGCGAAATCGACTGGCCGCTGCTTTTGATGTTCGCCGGACTCTTCATCGTCGTCGGCGCCTTCGACAAGGTGGTGCTGACGCCGGGAGAGATCGCGGACGTCGGGAGGCTCAGACTCGACGACGCCTCGACGCTCGCGCTCGTCTCCGCCGTGCTGTCCAATATCGTCAGCAATGTGCCGGCCGTTCTCGCGCTAAAGCCGTTCATCGTCGGACTGAGCGATCCGAGGCGCGCCTGGCTGATTGTGGCGATGGCCTCGACGCTCGCCGGCAATTTCACGCTTGTCGGCTCGATCGCCAATCTCATCGTCGTCGAGCGGGCGCGCGCGCTTGGCGTCACCATCGGCTTCTGGACCTATTTCAAGGTCGGCGCGCCGCTGACCCTCGCGACGACCGCGCTCGGACTGTGGAGGCTGTAGGGGGCGCTACGCCTCCTCCCCGCTCTCTTCCGCGGCGCGTCCCGATATGCGCCGGCGCGTATGCTCGCGTCGGATCTTTCGATTGCGCTCCGCATGCCGCGCGCGCGTCTTGTCATCGGACGGCTGCAGCAGCTTGCGAAACTCGTCGCGCTTTTCATGGATCGAGGCGATGACGAAGCCCATCGGCACGCCGATATCGACGAGCACGGTTTCGGCGAGCTGCAGGCTCGCTTCGACCGTTTCGGGAATCGCGTCGGTTGCGCCGAGCTTGTAGAGTTCGGTCGCGTGATGCGCGTCGCGCGCCCGCGCTACGATGGTGAGATCGCCGCGGATTTCATGCGCCAGACGGACGATCTCTCCGGCCGCGTGAACATTTTCGATTGTCACGACGAGCGCGCGGGCCTGCGCCACGCCGCAACGCATCAGGAATTCGCGCCGCGTCGCATTGCCCCAGTAGATTTCGACGCCGTCCTCGCGCCCCGCGGTCACCAGCGACACGACGTTTTCGACGGCGACGAACGGAATGTCGTGGCGCTTCAGCATTTCGCCGACAAGGCTGCCGATTCGGCCATAGCCGACGATCACGACGCGGTCCCCGGCGACTTCAGCCGCCGGCGCGAGATCCGCATAAAGCAGTTCGCCCTCGGCTTCTGTCGTCGGCGGGACGAGAGCGGCGCCGATCCGGCCAAGCAGGGGAATGGCGAAAATGCTGATCGTGACGACGATCATCGCATCGGCGCCATAGTGACCCGGCAACACGCCGACGGCCATCGCCGACGTCAGCAGCGCGAAGGCGAATTCGCCGCCCGGCGCCAGCAGCAGCGACGCCTCGGCTGAGGGCCGCCATTCGACGCCAAAGAGCCGCGCAAGAACGAAGGTGATCGCGCCCTTAACCGCGATCAGCCCGGCGGCGTATATGAAGATCTGAAAGGGATCCGCGGCGACGGCGCCCATGTCGAGACCGGCGCCGACCGAAACGAAGAAGAGCCCGAGCAACAGGCCCTTGAACGGCTCGATCGTCACCTCGACCTCGCGCCTGAACTCCGTCTCCGCCAGCAGCAGCCCGGCGATGAAGGCGCCAAGTCCCATGGAGAATCCGGCGGCCGCCGAAAGCGCGGCCTCGCCGATGACGACGAGAAGACAGGCGGCCATGAACAGTTCGGTCAGCTGCACGGCCGCGACCATGCGAAACAGCGGACGCAGCAACAGCCTGCCGATGAAGATCAGCGCGCCCATGGCGAGGAAAGCGCGCCCAAACGCCCACGCCGCCTGTTCGCCCGTGAAGCCGCCGTTCTTGGTTTCGGCGAGCGCGGAGACGAGAAACAGCGCCGGCGCAACGGCAAGGTCCTGAAACAACAACACCGAGAACGCGACGCGTCCGGAGGTCTTGTTTAAGCGCCGCGCCTCGGCGAGCACCGGCAGGACCACCGCCGTCGACGACATGGCGAGGGCGATGCCCATCAACATCGAGGGGCCGAATTCGACGTTAAAATGATAGTAGCCAACAGCCGCGAGCACGCTTGCGCACACCGCGACCTGCGCGAGCCCCAGTCCGAAGACAAGCCGTCGCAGGCGGGCAAGACGCTCCCAGGACAGCTCCAGGCCGATCATGAACAACAGGAAGACCAGCCCGAATTCAGCGAGACTGGAGACGCCCTCGACATTGGTTATGGTGAAATTGCGCGCCCATTCATGGTCGCTCGCCAGTCGGCCGAGACCGAATGGCCCGAGCACGACGCCGGCGAAGAGAAAGCCCAGCACCGGCGAAATCTTGATGCGATGAAACAGCGGGACGACGACCCCCGCCGTGGCGAGAAAGACCAGCGCCTCGCGATAGGATTCAAGATGGATAGAGCTCGTCATGCCGCCTCGTTGCTCGCGCTGATCCCTGCGAAGGATAAATGGGTCACGCGGCGATTGGCGATGAAGACAGCAAGAGTCGCGCCGCCGGACCGCGCATGGCGCAGCCCGACGGATGCGACGCGCTGCGCGCGAAATCAATCCGATTGACGGCGAAATTCTACCCGATTCGGCTTTGGACGCGGCGCTTTTTCTTCAGCCGCCGCGCTCGAGCCCGACTTTCGCTGCTGATCTGCGCCGGAGGTCCAGACAGCCCTTCAGAGCCCGAGCAGACGCTCATAGACCTGCAACGTGGCGCGCTGCATCTCCTCCACCGAAAAACGCTCCTGCGCGTTGCGGCGCGCCCGCAGCGCCAGGTCGTCGTGCGCCGAGGCCTGCAGGCTCAGCGCCTCAGCGATGGCGTCGGCCAACGCCACCGGATCGCCGGGCGGCGTCCGCCAGCCTGTCGCAAGATGCCGCGGGGTCTGCGGCGGCGCCAGGACGATCTCCGGCGCGGCGCCGATATCGGAGATGATCACCGGCGCCCCCATCGCCTGCGCTTCGACGGCGATCCGCCCGAACGCCTCCGGCTCCGTCGCCGGCGCGACGATGACGGCGGCGGCCATATAGGCGGCGGGCATGTCTTCGCAGTAGCCGGCGTTGCGAATGACGTCGCGCAGGCCGGCGTGCTCGATCTGCGTTTCGAGGGCGCGGCGAAAGGAATCGCTGTGCGGATCGCCGACGAAAATGACGCGCAGATCGCAGACGCCTTGCTTGATCAGCCGCTTGGTCGCCTCGACCAGAACCGAATGGCCCTTGCGCGCGGAAAGCCGCGACGGCAGCAGCACGACGCGATCATGCGCCGCGACGCCCCACGCCGCGCGCAGGCGCTCGACGCGGCGCCGGTCGACGGCGGCGGGCGAGAAGGCGCGCAGATCCGCGCCGCGCGGAATGACCACAATCCGCTCCGCGCTTTCGGGATGCAATTCCCGGATGCGCTGGGCGGCGAATTCCGAAATGGCGATCACCGCGTCGCCCGCCGACATGATGGCGTTGTAGCGCTGCTTGATCGGCGACGCGCCGCTATAGGCGCTGTGATAGGTCGTGACCAGCTTTGCGCCGGTCTGACGCGTCGCATAATAGGCGACCCAGGCGGGCGCGCGCGAGCGCGCATGCACGATGTCGACGCCTTCGTCGCGGATGATTCGCGCCAGCCGCACCGAATTCAGCGCCATCGCGAAGGGATTTTTCGTCGCCGCCGGAAACGGCGCCCAGACGCCGCCTTTCGACTGCAACTCGCTGACCATGCGGCCGCCGCGTGACGCCACAAGACAGCGGGCGCCGACCCGGCCGAGCGCCTCGGCCACGTCCACCGTCGCGCGCTCCGCCCCGCCCGACTGGAGATCGGGCACGATCTGCAGGATCGTTCGTCCAGCCAGTCGCTGGTCGGGCGCGGCGATCGTGGCGGGTTGTTGCGACATCGCTGGGCTAACGCGAGCCCCGGACAGAAGCGTCCGGCTGCAGCATTCTGTTGCGAGATCCTTTACCAACTGTGAGCAAACCGCCTATTTTCAATCGCGTCGCCTCTTCGATCCCAAGTGAACCTGAGTGAATCTGCTTGTCGGACACGCTCGACTTCCTCGACATTCCCAATCCGGCAGGCGGCGTCTGGCGCATCGCGCGACGATTGCGCGCCGCGACGGCCGAGGCCGGCGACGCGACGGGCCTCGTCTGGCTCGGAGGCTTCGCCTCCGATATGGACGGAACCAAGGCGAGCTTTCTCGACGAATGGGCGCAGGCGAGGGGGCGCGCCTTCCTGCGCTTCGACTATTCCGGCCACGGCCGCTCGGCGGGGCGATTCGAGGAGGGCTGCATCGGCGACTGGCTGGAGCAGAGCTGCGCCGTTCTCGAGCGCTCGACGCAGGGGCCGCAGATCGTCCTCGGCAGCTCGATGGGCGGCTGGATCGCGCTGCTTCTGGCGCGCCGGCTCGCCGAAAAAGGCGAGAGCGCGCGGCTCGCCGGACTGATCCTGCTCGCGCCGGCGGTGGACTTCACCGAGGCGCTGATGTGGGAAGGCTTTGACGAAGCGACGCGCCGCGAACTCTTGGAAAAGGGCGTCCTGCCCGCCAAGGAGCCGGATCACGGGCCGGTCACGCGGCGGTTGATCGAAGAAGGACGCCATCACCTGCTGCTCGGCGGTCTCATGCGCGCCCATGCGCGCGTGCATATTCTGCAGGGCATGCGCGATGAAGCCGTGCCCTGGCGGCATGCGCTGACGATCGTGGAGCATCTGAACGCCGATCCCGTAACGCTGACCTTTATCGCCGACGGCGATCATCGGCTGTCCCGCCCCGAAGATCTCGTGCAGCTCGCCGCCGCGGTGGAGACGATGAGCGCGCCGCCGCCGGGCGAGCCGCCGCCGACGCTGTTTGATTGAGGGGCCGGCGCGGACGTCGAGGCGCGTTCGCGACTCGCCTGTCTTCTCATAGGGGCGTCAGCCGTGAATAAGTCTGGCGCATTGCCGTTTCCATTTGCCTCATAAGTATGATTAAGTGTGAATGAGTGAGAAAGGGGGCCAGGCATGGCCGAGATCGAGCGATTGACCATCACCCTCCCCGCTGACATGGCCGCCGTCGTTAAGGCCGCCGTCGCCGAGGGGAATTACGCTTCGACGAGCGAGGTTGTTAGAGAGGCTATCCGCGACTGGAAAATGAAGCGCGCCTTGCAGCTTCAAGAACTGTCCGCGCTCAAGGCCGACATCGACAAGGGGTTAGCGGACGTGGCCGCCGGTCGCGTAAAGGATTTCGACGCCGACTCCATCGTCGCGCGAGGGAGGAAGCTATTAGCAGGCCGACCCGCCTCCGTTTGACGGACGCGGCGGAAGCCGACCTTGCCGAGATTTGGGCTTACGTCGCCGCCGACTCGGAATCCGCCGCAACCCACTTGCTGGATAAGATCAAAGCGACATGCGCGCGGTTGCTCGACTTCCCTTCTTCGGGGGTTTCGCGCGATCGATTGGCGCGCGGCCTTCGCGTTGTGTTTCAAGGCAATTACGCCATCTATTACACAATCGCTGAGATCGAGATTATTATCGTCCGCGTCTTGCACAGCGCGCGCGACGCCGCCGTGATTGCGGAACATAGAGGCTTTTTCGTTCGATGATCGACGACTCCGCGTTTCGACCGATGGCCCGAGCGTTGACGCTTAGGTGAAGGCGCTGCGCGCCGCCGGAGCCGTGAAGATTTTCCGCGAGACGGCCAGTGGCGCGAAGACCGACCGCGGCCAGCTCCGCCTCGCCAATCCCCATACTACGCATTATGCATAGTCGCCATGGGACTTGGAACGGCGATAGCTTACCCAATCGCGAAGGCGCTGTATGTCGCCCTTGGCGATGGAGAAATCCTCGCGCTTGCCGCCTTGGCGGCGCTTGGGTTTTTGTATCTGATCGTTCGCTTCATGAGAAAGTGGAGAGCGCACAGGTCCTGACGGCGAGGAGCGTTGGGCGTGGGCCCGCACCAACGACCACAGCCGCGCCAAGGCGCGGGGTGTTCATATGGGCCGTCCCCCGGCCCTCACCCGCCATCAACAGAAAGAAGCTCGCGAAGGCCTTGCGAACGGCACTGCGACGCAGGCAGACTTGGCGCGCCGGTTCAATGTTTCACAAAGCACGATTGCGAGGCTGACATCATGACGGAGGACGCCCGTTCGCCCATGTCATGCGGTCAATGCGGCAAGCCCGCTGTCGGGCAGGTCGGGAGTGTTTTCCTCTGCGTTGATTGCTATTATCGCCTCACAGTTGCCCAAACGCTTCAATTGCGAAACGCCGCCATTGGAGCAAATGCGGCGGCTCAGGACATGGATTTTGTTAGCGGCCTCCGCAATTTTACCCCGAGAATGCAAGTGCCAGACCTACCCCCCGCCCCGTTTACGCTGAATAATATTCGTGTTGACGGTAGCACCGTAGGTGCGATCAACACGGGTGAAATCTCGACAATTGACGTCAGCATTACGGTTTTGCAGCAAGCCGGAAATAAGGACGTAAGCGAGGCGCTGAAAAACCTAACTCAAGTCATTCTCGACGCGGCAGACATTCCAAGCGCCACAAAATCGCAGACGCTCGACCAAGTAGCATACCTGAGCGAGCAGGCCGCCGCAGCGGCGAAGGATAGAAAGCCCGGCATGATTAAAGCGGCGTGCGCTGCCCTTACCCAAGTTGCGACCACGACGACGACCTTAACGACAGCATGGAACGCCGCCGCCCCGATATTACGGGGATTTTTTGGCGTCTGATGTTTTGTCGCTTCTGTGAATGGCAAAAGGTAGAGGTTGCGCAATGAGTTTTCGCTGCAGAGATCAAAGACCAAAACACCTGCAGAAATGGGCCACAGCTGTAACGTGTCGGGATAGACAATAACGAAATTGACTTGATGAACGAGTGTGGGGAGAACTTAAATTCATATTTTCATTTTGCCCCGATCATGCTTGCGCCGGGGTCTGTCATCGAACCGGGAAATTTCGGTCGGGTCATCAGACTTACAGGCGCAGCGCACCCGCTTTATCGCCGAGAGATGGCCTATGAAGCCTTCCGGCAGGAGCACTTTCCTGATCGTCCATCTCGCCTCGAGTGTCTATTTTGTTTTCTGACGCTGCAAGAAGCCGAGTGCTGCCGCGCGTATATTCAGGGATATGCTGAGTCGATCCTATATGAGGTCGAAAGCGTTGAGGCCTCCCCCCACATCGCTGACATGAACAATGCGATCCAACATTTTGCGCTTCCCGCCTTTGATACAAGCATTGTCGCCTACTACTGGCGTGGCTGGCAGCGTTCACCCGACCCTCAAGCAGTGATTATGCGCGAGGCGCTTTTGCGATCCCCCGTCATCATACGCCGTAGGATTTAATGACTGTGCGCGCGTTCCATAATCAGCGTTACGCGCCTTTAATAAGGGTTGGAGTTCTTCCAAGACAGCGAATCACCCACGCCGCTCATTCTCGAGAAGCTGCAACGCGGTCGCCATTGGCAGAAACATCCGCCGGGCTTCGTCAGGAATTGAGGCGAAGCCGTTCGCTGCGTAAAAGGCGCGGGCGCGTTCGTCTTTGGCGTCCACGATCAGCGCATAAGCGCCGATGCGAAAGCTTTCCGTGCGGATGATGGCGTCGGCGATGAGGGCGCGCCCAAGGCCCTGTCCCTGGCGTTCCGTTGCGACGGCGAGCCGGCCGATCAGCATGGCCGGCAACACGGGATAGCGGGGCAGCTTTTTCGCTGCCGCCGGCGGCAGTAGATTGAGCGGCACGCTCGTCGCCGCGAGCGTGTAGAATCCGGCGATTTCACCGGCGTCATCGAGGGCGACGAAGCAGCCGGCGACGCGCCGCTTGATGTCCTGAAAAGCGAATTCCCGAAGATAGCGATCAAGCGCCTCGACGCCGGAGTGAAAGCCGTTGCGGTCGTGGTCGCGGCTGAGGCTGGCGGTGACAAATGCCGTCAACGAACCTCGCGAATGAGGCGGCGGTGACTGGCGAAGGCGCGCTTTAACCCTTCTGACGGCGCGGGCGGTTTGAGGATCGCGTCGGCGAAAGCCCGCTGACCGGCGACCGAGAGCCGGATGATTTCCGTTTCCTCAATGGCGCGGTGGGCGGCTTCCTGCGCGGCGCTCACGACAAAGTCACTGACGCTGCGCCCCTGAATTTCTGCGGCCCGCTTCACAAGGGCAAGCACATCGGGCGCGAGACGCGCTTCGATGCGGGCCGTGCGGGCGGTTTCTTGAGGCATCACATCTTTCTCTCTTCGAGAGGACTTTCTCTTCTATGGCATTGTACGGAAATATGCCGGACAAAACAAGAAGACGAGAGGCGTCCGGCGCCCCCGGGGCTTCGAACTCGGGTCAATTTCGGCTTACTTTCGGCCGTCATGCCCGCCCTTCTTGCCGGCCTTGTGCCGGGCATCCACGCCGGGACATAGTGAAAATGCATCGCGCGGAGACGGCATGTTCGGCTCGTGTTGTCACATTTGGATTGCGTCATCGCGTGGATGGCCGCAACAAGCGCGGCCATGACGCGGCGAGACGACGTCTCGTTAATCTGGGTTCGAAGCCCTGTGCGCCGCCGCGCGGCGCTTGACACCTCCGCCGGCCCCATCGATGTTGCCGAACGAATTGTTCGGCATATCGAACGCTAGGAAGATCGCTTGTCCGTATTGTCAGAAGCGCGGCCGGCCTGCGGCGAGGGCTTCGCGCCGAAAACCGTCGTTTTTCCCCCGGACCGACCGCTGTTGACGGACGGCGGGGGCCGCATCGCGCCGCTCGCCATCGCTTACGAGACCCGTGGAACGCTCAACGCCGCCCGCAGCAACGCCATTCTGCTCTGCCATGCGCTCACCGGCGACCAATATGCCGCGGGCGTAAATCCCGTCACCGGCAAGCCCGGCTGGTGGGAGGCGATGGTCGGCCCCGGCAAGCCTTTCGACACGGATCGCTATTTCCTGATCTGCTCGAATGTCGTCGGCGGCTGCATGGGCACGACCGGCCCGGCGTCGATCAATCCGACGACCGGCAAGCCCTATGGCGTCGACTTCCCCGTCGTCACCATCCGCGACATGGTGCGGGCGCAAGCGATGCTCATCGATCATCTTGGCGTCGAGACGCTGTTTTGCGTCGCCGGCGGCTCGATGGGCGGCATGCAGGTGCTGCAATGGGCGGCGAGCTATCCGGAGCGGGTCTTTTCGGCCATGCCGATTGCGACCGCCGCCAAACATTCGGCGCAGAATATCGCCTTTCACGAAGTCGGGCGGCAAGCGGTGATGGCCGATCCGGACTGGCGCTCGGGGCGCTATCAAGAGCAAGGCGTGCGGCCCGAGAAGGGACTCGCGGTGGCGCGCATGTCGGCGCATATCACCTATCTCTCGGAAGCGGCGCTGCAGCGTAAGTTCGGCCGCAAGCTGCAGGACCGCAGCGCGCCGACCTTCTCCTTCGACGCGGATTTTCAGGTCGAGAACTATCTGCGCTACCAGGGCCTCGCCTTCGTCGAGCGGTTCGACGCCAATTCCTATCTCTTTGTCACCCGCGCATGCGACTACTTTGATCTTGCCGCCGACTATGGCGGTTCGCTGGCCATGGCCTTCAAGGACACCAAGACGCGCTTTTGCGTCGTCTCCTTCACCTCGGACTGGCTCTATCCCACCTCGGACTCGCGCGCCATCGTTCACGCGCTCAACGCCGGCGGCGCGTCGGTGTCTTTCGTCGAAATCGAATCCGACAAGGGGCATGACGCTTTCCTGCTGCACGAGCCTATGTTCATTGCGACGACGCGCGGCTTTCTCGATTCAGCCGCAGACGCGCGCGGCCTCGCGCCTGACGGAACCTCGAAATGAACGTGACGTCTGCGGCCAACGCGCCTGAGCGGCCCGCGCAGCCGCTCGAGCAACCGCGTCTCGATCTCGCGGTCATCGCCGAGATGGTCGCGCCCGGCGCGCGCGTTCTCGACGTCGGCTGCGGCGACGGCGCCTTGCTGAAGCTCCTGGCGCAGAAGAAGGGCGTCGACGGCCGCGGCGTCGAACTCTCGCAGCGCGGCGTCAATGAATGCGTGGCGAAAGGACTTTCCGTCATTCAAGGCGACGCCGATACGGACCTCTCCGATTATCCGGACGACGGATTCGACTATGTGATTCTTTCGCAGACGCTGCAGGCGACAAGGCGCCCGCGCGCGGCGCTCGCCAATATGCTGCGCATCGGTCGGCGCGCCATCATCTCATTTCCCAATTTCGGCTATTGGCGCGTGCGCGCGCAGCTCGCCTTTAGCGGCCGCATGCCAGTCACCGGGCGCCTTGACTATCACTGGCATGACACGCCGAACATTCATCTTTGCACCATCCGTGACTTCGTCGAGATCGTCGACGAGCTTGGCGCGCACATCGAGCGCGGAGTCGCCTTTGATCGCGCCGGCGCGCCGATCCGCTTCAGCGCCCCCTGGTGGGTCTGGAATTTCTTCGGCGAACAGGCTGTGTTTCTGCTGGAGCGTGGCGACCGACGACGCTAACGCGTGCGACGGTTTGTCCCGCATGCGTCGCCTTTCGCGGGTTGACGGTTCGCGTTAGCCTTCCCATTGGCGGCATTAAGAGAAACATGCGCGGGAGGGAGCGGCGGCGCCTCCGCTTCATGCGTCGTGTCATCCCCTGGATGACGCGCGTGATTCCGCGCGCTTCGGGAGGAGGCGCGAGCTTGACAGTCGACAGCGGCCCCGCCATGCGAAGCGCTGACAGCGCCTCGCAAAAGAGACGCGTCGGTCGGTGTGCGCCGCAGCCGGCAAGTCCGGGGGAGCTGCGCAAAGCGCCGCTCTTCGCCGGGGTCGACGAAGCGACATTGTCGCGTCTGTCGGCGGACGCCAGGATCGAGTCGCTCAACGACGGCGACTCGCTTTTTCAACAAGGCGCTGTGGTCACAGACCTCGCATTCGTTTTGAGCGGCTATGTGAAGCTGCTGCGCCTTTCGTCTTCGGGACGCCAAACGCTCATCGGCATTCGCTCGGACGGCGAAATGGTCGGCGAGGCGCCGACCGACGCCGATGAGATTCACACGCTCTCCGCCGAGGCGGTGGGCGCGACGCGCGCGCTCAAGCTGCCGGCGGCGCGCTTCGCTCGGCTCCTCAAGGAGTCGCCGTCGCTCTGCGCCGCGGTGATGCAGGACTCCAAGGCGAGCGTCGCGCGTCTCATTGGCGAGGTCGAGTCGCTCAAGAGCCAGAACGCCGATCAGCGCCTCGCCCATTTCCTACTTGGCCTCTGCCCGCCGGGCGAAGACCGGTGCCGCTTCCGCTTGCCCTATGACAAGCGCCTGATCGCCGCGCGGCTCGGCGTCAAGCAGGAGACGCTGTCGCGCGCTTTCGCCAAACTCCGCGCCCATGGCGTCCGCACGGAGACGCGCAACGTGCATGTCGAAAGCGTTTTGCATCTCGCGGACCAGTGCGACCGGCTCGGTCGGCCGCCGCGCCTGTCCTTGGGACGACGCAAGATCGAGACGCAGTGCGACGCCGCTTAAAGATCGGCTCGCTCCTCGCGGGCGTCGCGATGCTTTTCTTTTCCATCGCCGCTCGTGGGCAGGCGATTTCGCCCGACGCGTTGACGCACGCCTATCCGGACCAAATAACCGGTCGCGACGACGCCGGGATCATATTCCGCGACGGAACAAGACAAAATCTCTCTGACGGCAGGACCGACAAGAGCTTCGACGAGAAACTGAAAAACGCCTCTCTCCTAGATCAGTTGAGCCTTCCCTATCCCAAGGGCGCGCTGACGCAGCCTCCCGGACCGCAGGACGATCCGGGGCGATTCCGCAACGCCGCTTTCTTCGACAAAATGTATGGGGATTGCGACAAGCGCGAAACGCAGAAGCATTTGACCGATATTCCCTGGTTCACCGGCAAGGTGCGAGTCACCACGATCAATGGCGTCGCCGAAAAGCTGCGCGCGGTCGCCACGGAAATCGATCGTCTGCCACAGGACATTAAGCGTCATGCTTATCCGAGCGCCGGCGCCTTCAATTGCCGCGTTGTGAAGGACACTGGCAAACGCAGCATGCACGCCTATGGCGCGGCGATTGATCTCAACACCGCCTTCTCTGATTATTGGCTCTGGCGCAAAGGCGGCTACCGCAATCGGATCCCTTACGAGATCGTGGAGATTTTCGAACGCCATGGGTTCATCTGGGGCGGCAAATGGGGTCATTTCGACACGATGCATTTCGAATACCGGCCCGAATTTTTTGACACGCCGCCAGGCGGCGAAGAGAAAAAACAACACAACGATTGAAAAGAAAGGCGTAGATCGTAAGTAACCCCAATTACAGGAGGGGATTTCCGATGAGAACACAAAAGATTTTCAAGGCGCTTAGCCTTATCGGCGCAATAGGCGCGGGATCGATGGGGGTCGCGCCGATCCCGGCGGCGGCGCAGGATCCGTCTTACATGTCTTGCGAGGAACTCTGGCACGCACGCAACCGGATATATGCGCGTAACGGCCATTGCTTCAATACCGACCGGGGGCGGGCCGTGTTCGGAGCCGGCTGTTTTCCACCTTACGGGCGGCTGAGCGGTTGGGAGAAAAGCCGCGTCAATCAGCTTCAAATGTGGGAGCGCCGTAAGGGGTGCTGAGCTCCATGTGCGGGCCAAAATTTCGCAGTTCAACAAGGGCCGCCACGTGAAATCGAGCGGTCTGGACGGTCCGCCCGCGCCTCTCTTTTTCAGACGCGCATTCACGATCGCGGAAATGGCGGATATGTTCGTCGCCGTCGACTGAACGCGCCTGCGTCGCAAATTCGGCGTCGGCTCTTGGTCAATTGCGCAGATGTATTTATCGGAGAATCGCCATGATCGCATACAAGACGATTGGATTGGTCCTCTTATCCGCCCTCGCGCCCGCCGCCGCTCAGGCGGGAGCCAGCAACGGCTCGAACGCGCTGGCGCTTTCGGCGATCGTCGGCGAATTGTCGCCACAGACGAGCCCATACGACAAAAAGCTTCTCGCTGCCTATTTCAGCGGACGCGCTGACGCGCCGCACGCCAAGAATCTGCGCATCGCGGTGAAGGCCGACGCCATCGACTGCCGCGCCGGAAACGTCGACATCACCTCTCGCGCCTGCGAGCTGACCTTTGGTTCAAAGAAGGTCGAGTTGCGCGGACGCAAAGCGAATGAGCTCTATGCGACCTTGATCGAGAACGGCGTTGTGGCGGAAGGAGCCGCTGGCTCTTCGCATGCGTCGATCACGGCGCTCGACTGCAGCGTCGACGCCGATGAAGTCGCCGAAAAGGCCGGCGGCGGCGCGCGCTGCGCGTATAATCCCTAAAGGCTGCGCCGACCCTTGTCTTTGGCGCGACTTTGGCCGAGAAGGCGCGTCCATAGACAGGAGTTCTGAAATGGCTGCGCCGGGCGTCACGGTCTTTGTTTGCGTCTCCTGCCGCGACGGCGACGACGCCGACATGCGTCCCGGCGCGCTTTTGCTGGAGGCGCTGCGCACGCGGCTTGACGAGCGCAATCTCGATATCGCCGTCGAAGCGGTGGAATGCCTCGCGGTATGCAAGCGCCCGGCGACGGTCGCCTTCGCCGGCGACGGCAAGTGGACTTATGTGATCGGCGATCTCGACGGCGGCGTCCATCTCGACGAGCTGATCGACTCGGCGCAAAGCTTCGCCGCGACCGACAATGGCATCGTCGCCTGGAAGGACAGGCCGGCCTGTTTCAAGAAGGGCGTGGTGTCGCGCACGCCGCCGCTTCGCTAGGGCGCTTATCGATCACATGGAATCATGTGATCGATAAGGAATCGCTCAAAATCAAAATGCTGGAGCAGGTTCTCATCGAAAAAGTCTGTCAACTTTTTCGGAACCTGCTCTAACGCTATTTCGCCGCTCTCGCCCGTTCGATCGCCTCGCTGATCAGCGCGCGCGCGTCGGCGGCGTCGCCCCAGCCCGCGATCTTGGCCCATTTGCCGGGCTCGAGATCCTTATAATGCACGAAGAAATGCTCGATCCGACGCCAGGTCATCTCCTGCAGGTCGGTGTAATTCTTCACGTCGATATAGCGTTGCGTGAGCCGCGCCGACGGCACGGCGACGATCTTCTCGTCGCCACCGGCCTCATCCGTCATGCGCAGCACGCCGATCGGCCTGACCGCGATAACCGCGCCCGGCGCCACAGGCCGGGTGTTGGCGACGAGCACGTCGCAAGGATCGCCGTCGTCCGAAAGCGTATGCGGAATGAAGCCGTAATTGCCGGGATAGCGCATCGCCGTATAGAGGAATCGATCGACGAAGAGCGTGCCGGAAGCCTTGTCGAGTTCATATTTGATCGGCTCGCCGCCCAGCGGCACCTCGACGATGACATTGACTTCGTGCGGCGGGTTCGCGCCGATGGGAATGGCGTCGAGACGCATTCAAGTGCTCCGATTGCGATAGATAGCGCAGCCTGAACGGCCGGCGCAGTATTGGGTTGTGTTAAGGAAGGTCGCGCAACAAACTTGGCGAGGATCGCGGCGCGGCGCGGTCTGTATCCTCACATTGCTTCGCGTTTATGTCGCCAAATATGATTTACCGCACCGGGGCGGAAACGAAGCCGAAAGCGACGCGCGTCAGCATGTCCGCGCCGAAGCGCTCCTCGGCGCGGCGGACGGTCTGGCCGCCGAGGCTGCGATAGAAGGCGAGCGCCTTCTCATTGTCGGCGAGCGCCCAGACGATGGTGGAGAGATAGCCGTGCTCGGCGAGTTCGCGCCGGGTGGCGTTGAACAGCCGGCGTCCCAAGCCAAGCCCCTGCTGCTCCGGCGCCAGATAGATCTCAAAGATCTCGCCGGAATAGGGCATGGATGGAACGCGGTTGCGCCCATAGGTCGAATAGCCGACGATATCGTCGTCGAAGTCTAGCACGAGAAGACCGGTGCCGCGCACGATCGCCGAATGCCACCAATTGGGCCCGCGGCGGGCGATCATCCGCTCAAGCTCGGCCCCGGGTATGACGCCGCGATAGGCGTAACGCCACGAGGCGTCATGAACGCGCGCGATCTGCTCTGCGTCTCCGGGACGCGCATGGCGGATGGAGAAGGCGGTTTTGACCATAGTTGAATGTTAGGTCCCATCGGTTCGTTTCGGCAAGAGCCATAAGCGTTTCGGCGCAAAAATTCTCCTCGTCGAGACGCTTAGGCGTTTGCCGTCCTTGTCTGTTCCACTTTAAGACGGCCCGCGAGCCGCGCGCGATGGCGATGCGGCGCTTGCGGCGAGGGGCGCTCTTGAGCTATTCTTGCCGCGATTGCGGCCAACGCCGCCGGAACGGGACGAGATCGTTGCCCCACGCAACCGCCTTTGCGATTGACCACGCGACGCCGGCGCGCGCGCGCGGATTCGCTCGGCCGCGTTCCCTGCCGCTTTTCGGCCTGCTGCTTCTTAGTCGCCCCTGAGCGCCCGACGGGCTCGCGCCCAGGCCTTCAGGGGACATGTCATGCAGTCAGACGACAAGAGCCCCTCAGCGGGCGCGGCAAAGCAGGATTTCAAAACCGATGAGCAACCCGTCACACCCCGGCGCCGTCGCAGATAACGACGCGCGCGTCCTGATTTTCGACACCACCCTGCGCGACGGCGAGCAATCGCCCGGCGCCTCGATGACCCTGGAAGAGAAGCTCGAGGTCGCCGATCTCCTCGACCAATTGGGCGTCGATATTATCGAGGCCGGCTTCCCGATCGCCAGTCCCGGCGATTTCGAGAGCGTCAGCGAAGTGGCGCGGCGGGTGAAGAACGCCTCCGTCGCCGGATTGGCGCGCGCTTCCGAGAAAGACATCGACCGCTGCGCCGAAGCGTTACGCGAGGCTACGCGTCCGCGCATCCACACCTTCATCTCCACCTCGCCGGTGCATATGAAATACAAGCTCCAGCTGGAGCCGGAGCGCGTCTTGGAGATGGTCTCCGCGTCGGTGACGCGCGCGCGCAATCACGTCGCCGACGTCGAATGGTCGGCGGAGGACGGCACGCGCACGGAGTTCGATTTTCTGTGCCGCTGCGTGGAGGCCGCGATCAAAGCCGGCGCGACCACGATCAACATTCCCGACACCGTCGGCTACATCACGCCGGCGGAATATGAGCAGCTGTTCCGCGCCGTGCGCGAGGGGGTGCCCAATTCCGACAAGGCGATCTTCTCGGTGCACTGTCACGACGATCTGGGACTCGCCGTCGCCAATTCGCTCGCCGGCGTGCGCGGCGGCGCGCGGCAGGTGGAATGCACCATCAACGGCATCGGCGAACGGGCCGGCAACGCCGCGCTCGAAGAAGTCGTGATGGCGATGAAGACGCGCGGTGACGCGCTGCCGTTTTTCACCAATATCGACGCCAGGCTCCTGACGCGCGCGTCGAAGCTCGTCTCGGCGGTGACGTCCTTTCCGGTGCAATACAACAAGGCGATCGTCGGGCGGAACGCGTTCGCGCATGAAAGCGGCATCCATCAGGACGGCATGCTCAAGAATGCGCACACCTATGAGATCATGACGCCGGAAAGCGTCGGGGTCTCCAAGACCTCGCTGGTCATGGGTAAGCATTCGGGCCGCCACGCCTTCCGCGAGAAGCTGAAGGAGCTGGGCTATGATCTCGGCGAGAACGCGCTGCTCGACGCGTTCAATCGCTTCAAGGATTTGGCCGACCGCAAGAAGTTCGTCTACGACGAAGATCTGGTCGCGCTGGTCGACGACGAGATCGTCAACGCCCATGATCACATCAAGGTCGAGGCGTTGATGGTGATGGCCGGCACGCATGGTCCGCAGTCGGCGGCGCTCACCCTCGACATCGACGGACAGAAGCTGACGCATCAGGCGACCGGCAACGGCCCTGTCGACGCGATCTTCAACGCCATCAAGGCGCTCGCGCCGCATGAGGCCACTCTGGAGCTGTTCCAGGTCCACGCCGTCACCGAAGGCACCGACGCGCAGGCGGAGGTCTCCGTGCGCCTGAGCGAGAACGGCAAGTCGGTGACCGGCCGCGGCGCCGATCCCGACACGCTCGTCGCTTCGGCGCGCGCCTATGTCTCGGCGCTCAACCGGCTGATGGCGAAGCGCGCGCGCGGCAAGCCCGAAGCCATGCAGGCGATGTAGCGTCCTCGACAACGACTGAAGACTCCCGCCAGTCATCGTCCGGCGGGAGTCTTCGCATCAGGTAGCGGCGCCAATCGGCCGTCCCGGAATCGATACGCAGCGAACCCGAGATGTCGCGACGCCTTACGACGGTGAACCTGTGGGCGGGACGCCTGCGCGCCTGCGCATCCGCAAAAAAAATTCAAAGCCTCCATCGACGAAAAAACACGGTCGAAAAACGGCAGGACGCGTGCGGGTCGACGAGACGCGCGACTAGCCTCCAGAAATCGTTGAAGAAATAACGCAGCGTTCCGCCAAGGTCTGAGCCGATCGGCGCCGACCGCCCAGAAACGCTTGCGCGCGCCGCCAGCAGCTGCGGCCCAGCGGCCTTGCCTCCCAAGGAAAGTCGGGTCTATCCTCGATTTTGGGGGTATGCGTTCATTTTCAAATGAGCGTAAGACGAGCGCGCCTTTTTAGCGCAGGGGGCTGAAATGACGACTCCAATCGAGCGTATCATCATACGACATCTGTCGGGCTCCAAAGCCAATCAGATCGAACAGCTGCCCGTCGGCGACTCGCGCGAATTCACCATCGGCCGCGATCCCGCGTCGAAGATCGCTTTCGATCCCGTCGGCGACAGCGTCGTCAGCCGCAAACACGCGCTCATCCGCATCATGGGCGAAGGCGACAATATCTCCTTCAAGCTCTCGGACGCCGGCAGCAGCAATGGCACCTTTCTCAATGGCGAGCGGGTGAGTGGCGAAGTCGAACTTCTTCCCGAAGACACGATCGAACTTGGCGCCAAGGGTCCGAAATTCACCTTCGACGTTCAGCCGCGGCCCGCCAATTTCGCCGCCAGAACGAAAGTGATCGGCGTCAGCGACACGGCGGCGACGCGCGTGATCAAAACGGCGGAAGTCGCCGCCTCGACCGCGGTGAACGCCGCCGCCACCGGCGCCAGCACGGCGGCAGGACCGAACGCCGACGGCGGAGCGCCGAAGAAGAGCGGAATCGGCCACGAAACTGTGCAGCGGCTCATCGGAGAAGAGCGCGGCAAGGCCAATCGAACCGTGACCGGCGCGATCGCCGCAGTCGTCGCCTTCTTCGTGCTGGGCGGCGCGGCGCTCTATTGGGCGCAGCATCGCGAGCTCGAGCGACGAGACGCGGAAGACAAGCTCGCCCAAAACGAGACGGATGAACGACTGTCGCGCATCCCGGACGACGTCAACAGCAAGATCGGCATGAAGCCGCGCGAGATCTATGACAAGTTCGCGAAGGCGACTGTCCAAGTCGGCATGATGTGGCGGCTGTACGATAAGCAGACCGGAAGGCCCATTCAGCACAAGACCGTCGACTACAAAGGCCGGCGCTATCCCGCCTATGTGCAATTGCCAAATAATCTTGGCGTCGTGCGCTGGCTGACCCTTGAGGACGATCACATCACCAATCTCATGGTCGGCGGCGGCGGCACGGGCAGCGGCTTCGTCATCAGCGAGCAGGGCTACATTCTCACCAACAAGCATGTCGCCGCCGGCTGGCAGGTCGCCTATGGCGCCGAAGGCGGCAGAGACGGCATCCTCTATGACTATGTCGTCGTCTCATCGGGAAAGAAGCGCAAAGCCAAAATCAAGGAGCCGAAGCTTATCGATCTCTATGATTCGACCTATGCTGACGTGTTCCATTGGATTCCCGAATCCGGCGGCTACATTTTCAAGACCGACGATCCCACGACGGCGCTCGCCGGCAATACGCCGGATCCAAACTCAAACAACAAGGCGTCTTTCGTCGGCCGCAACGAAGTTCTCGAGGTCAAATTTCACGGCAGCCGCTTGGGCGTGAACGCCAGTCTGGTGCGGACGTCCGCGGACGCCGACGCGGCGCTCGTCAAGATCGATTCGCCCCAGACTTTGACCAAAGTGGATATGGCGCCCAACGCCGCCGTCGAGATCGGCGAAAACATCACCGTGCTCGGCTATCCCGCTGTCTCGGTCGAAAATTTCGTGCTGCGGCAAACCGAAGAGCGCGGCCGCATTCGCAGCCAGCTCGAAAAGATCACCGAGGCGACCGTCACCGAAGGCATCGTGTCGAAGACCGCGAGCGGCGTGAAGTCGACCGAAGGCGGCACCTTCGCCAGCGACATGGGCGACGTTTATCAGCTCAGCGTCGTCGCCACCGGATCGGGCAACAGCGGCGGTCCGGTGTTCAACTCCTCCGGCAAGGTCATTGGTCTGTTCACCTACAGCCGCAATGTTGGCGACACCAAAGCGACCATGGCGGTTCCCATCAAATATGGCGCCGAACTCACCCAGGCGCAGCGCGAATAGCAAAGGGTCCGTCTTCCCATGACGGCGAACCGGCCAGCAGCCCCGTTGCGCATCGCAGGCGCCATCCGCACCGATGTCGGATGCGTCAGGCAGCTCAACGAAGACTCCGTCGCCTTCATCGCAAGCGCCGGCCCCTCGCAGGCGCGCGACTTCGGCGCGCTCGCGCTTGTCGCCGACGGCATGGGCGGCCACGCCGCCGGGGAGGTGGCGAGCGCGCTCGCGCTCGAAGTCGTGCGGCGCGTCTATTATTCGCTCGACAAGATCCCGTCTGAGGCGCTACGGGCCGCTTTTGACGCCGCCAATCGGGCGATATTCGACTACGCCGCCAAACATCCTGACTGCGCCGGCATGGGGACGACCTGCACGGCGCTCGGCGTCAGGGACGATCTTCTATGGCTGGCGCATGTCGGCGACAGCCGCGCCTATCTGATGCGCGACGGACGGCTTACCCAACTTTCCGACGATCAGACGCTGCACGCGCAATTGGTGCGCGACGGCGTGATGTCGCCGGAGGACGCAGGCAAAGGCGCCGGAAGCAATGTCATTCTGCAGGCGCTCGGCACGCGTCTCGACGTCGAGCCGACGATCTGGACGGAAGGCCTGCCGCTGCGACAGGGCGACATCGTGGTCTTATGCTCCGACGGCTTGACCAATCTCGTCTCCGACGCAAGCATCGCCGAAGCGGTCTCAAAAAACCCGCCGCCGGAGGCCTGCCGGCTATTGATCGAAGCCGCGCGCCGCGGCGGCGGACACGACAATATTTCAATCGGCGTCTTTTTGACGGAGACCGACGCCGCCGATCGGACGGCCGATCAAGCGGCGACGAAGCGGATTAACATCGCCGACCCGCCGACCGGCGCCCTGACGGCGAAGATCGACGCCATCGCAGAGGGTTGAGCCATGACCGACCCGCAGATGATCGGACACTATCGCATCGTCAAGCTGCTCGGCGTCGGCGCGATGGGCAAGGTGCACGCCGCGCTCGACACCTTCCTCGAGCGCGAAGTGGCGATCAAATCCCTGCGCGCGGAACTCACGCAGGATCCTGATTTCGTCGGGCGATTCCGCGCCGAAGCGACGAGTCTCGCCAAACTCAACCACCCCAATATCACGACGCTCTATTCGCCGGTGCTGGAAGGCAACGACCTTTACATGGTCATGGAGCTCGTAAACGGCCGGCCGCTCGACGAGATCTTGAGGGAGCGCGGCAAGCCGCTCGGCGTCAAGGAAAGTCTCGCCGTCATCGCGCAGGCGGCGGACGGACTCGCCTATGCGCATCAGATGGGCGTTATCCATCGCGACATTAAGCCGTCGAACCTGATGGTCGCCGACGACGGCCGAATCAAGATCATGGATTTCGGCATTGCGCGGGTGCGCGGCAGCGTGCGTCTGACTCGGGCCGGCACGGCGGTCGGCACGCCCCTGTATATGTCGCCGGAGCAGTGCCGCGGCGGCGAGGGCGACGAGCGGAGCGATCTCTATTCGTTGGCCGTCGTGCTTTACGAAATGCTGGCCGGCGCGCCGCCGTTTTCCGGCGCGACCGAATATGACCTCACCCAGGCGCAGATCCACGCCGAGGCGCCGCCGCTCGTGCCGAGAATCTCCGGCGTAACGCCGGAACTTGAATCGGCGATCATGACGGCGCTGTCGAAGCGGCCCGAGCAGCGGTTCCCGAACATGCGCGCCTTCAGTGACGCGCTCGGCGCCACGGCGCTGCGCATCGACGCCTCGAGCATTGTTCGAAGCGCGGGACATCTCGTCCAGGATTCGACGGCCGAGCGCGACGTGCCGACGCCCGAGCACATGTCGACGAAGCTTATCGCCCTTGCGAAAAGTCGCAGCGCGACGCTCGTGCGCCGCTTCAAGCGGCTGCATCCCGCCGCTCAGGGCGCTTCACTTGGCGTCGCGGCCGCGGCGCTCGCCACGTTAGCTTTTCTCGCGCTGATCGAGCCGTCGTCGCCAGCACGGGACGAACGCCAGACCCGAAACGATTCAGGCGACGGCGAACACCGCCCCATCAGTAAAGTCAACGATGAGCCCCTCCAATCGCGCGGCGACTGCAATTCTCAGTTCGCGACACGGAACGATCCTTTGGGCTGCAATTGGCGCCAGCCATCCTCTTCAAACTCGAGCGCTTCAATATACGAGCTGCGCACGGCGATGAAGGATCGCGGGCGATGGGACGTCGCCTTCCCTCTTGCGCAAAAACTGGCGGAGTCCGGCGATAAGGAAGCGCAGTATCATCTCGCCACGCTCTACGCGAAGGCGCCGGGCCGGCAGAATTTCTCGGAGGCTTTCAACTGGTTCAAGAAATCCGCAATGCAGGGCTATGCCGACGCGCAGGCCTCGCTCGGCGTCATGTACAAGGACGGCATGACGCCCGACGGCAGGCAAGACCCGACCGAAGCCTTGCGTTGGTTTCAGCAGGCGGAAACGCAAAACAACGGCAGGGCCCAATATTGGCTCGGCGAAGCCTATGAGAAGGGCCTGGCCGGACTGGACGTTAGTCGCAGCAAGGCCGAGGAGCTCTATTACAAGGCGAGTCTCCAGGATGTCCCCGACGCCGCCGAAGCCTTGCAGAGAATCAAGCGGCGACGCGGCCGGCGCTAGCTGGCGCGCCGTTAAAGCCCGCCTTTGCTGAATTGTCCGCCGCCGCCAGAACCGCCGCCACCGTCCCCTCCGCCGCCACCGCCATGACGGTGACGGTTCGCGACATGTACGCGTCCGCGATGACGCGCATAGTGGGGCCGCGCATGATAGTGGTGATAGCCGCCGTAATGGCGCCGACGAAAGCGAAACCCTCCGAGCATCGCGCCAATGAGACCCAGCTGCGCGGATGCCGGCTCCGGCTCCAAAACGACAAGAGGCAGCGTGAAAGCGCCAAGCAAGAGAGCTCGGCGCGAAAGCCGACGGTCGGCGCCGTCGTCATTGTCAGTCATGGAAATCGCCCCCGCAGACGGTAGGCGATGATATTGTTCTCGCGGCTGCGTCCTGTCAATTTGCCATGCGCTTCGTCAGAGATCGCGTCGCTTCTTGAAAGATCGCGCTCGGGCCGACGGACGGCGTTGGCCGCGCCTTTCTCAAAGTATCCTCAATGTATCGCGGGCGCGCAGGATATTCCCGAAAGCGCAAGTTTTGGAGAAGGGTTGATGGGGGAAATTGAGAATCGCGGCGCCGCGCCGTCCGACTTTGTCGACGCGCGCGCGGACGGACCGGGAGTCGTCCGCATCTTTGAAGATGATCCAGCCGCGCCCTTCTATCGATTGCTGTCGAAACTGCGCGCGCCCGTCGCGATGCGAGACATGATGATGGCGCCCGTGCGCGCCTGTTACAGAGGCGAGGGGCTAGCGATCGACCCGGCGGAACTGCCGCCGAGCGCCGCGCAGCTCTATCCGCTGGTCTCGGTTTCGACGCTCGCCGTTCCTTCGGACGCCGGTACGATCCGCTGCGAATGTTATGCGCCGCCCGGCGACGGCCCGAAACCGCTGATGCTGTATGTGCATGGCGGCGGCTTTGTCGTCGGACGATCCGAGGACACGGCCTATGTCACCAGCCGCATCGCCGCCGAAAACAACGTCATCGTGGTCAGCGTCAATTATCGCTGGGCGCCCGAATGGCCCTTTCCCGCCGGCCTCGACGATTGCATGGCGGTTTTGCGCTGGATGCGCGATAGAAGCGCGGACATCGGCGGCGACGCATCGCGCATATTGGTCTGCGGCGATTCCGCCGGAGGCAACCTCGCGGCGGCATTGCCGATAAGAGGGCGCGAGGAACGCATATCCATTCTCGCGACCGTGCTTTTATGTCCGGTCACGGATTTTCACTTCGAGAAATTTGCGTCCTACGAGCGGCTTGCCCCGACCGGCGTCGTGATCGACGCATCCTTCATGGGGTTTGCGCGCGGCGCCTATCTTACGAAATCGCAGCAGTGGCGGAACCCCTGGGCGAGCCCGGCGCTCGGCGATTTGAACGGCTATCCGCGAACTCTGCTCATCAGCGGAACCGCCGATCCGCTCGTCGACGACAATCGCGCCTTTGCCGAGAAATTGACGGCGGCGGGCGTGGAGGTCGCGCATTTCATCGGCGAGGCCATGCCGCACGGCTTCTATTTCTTCCCCGGCGTCTTGAAGGAGACCGACGCAGCCTTCGCGGCGATCACGGGATTCGTCGCCGTTGCGCTGCAAAATTAAGTCAAAAAATCCTCGCTTCGCGGCGCACGAAGCAAAGCTCAAGCATTGGATCTTGATCTTGGTCGCTGTTTGGCCACGTATTAGCCATTCATTATCGTTTAAATAACAAATTCGCCTTAGTACCGAAGGTGCTCAACCGCAATTTGGAGCGGCACATGCGCTTGCGAACGCGCTCTCGCGCCCGGCTTTTTTCGAAGGTGGCGGTGACCGCCGCCGCGGCGCTCGGCTTTGCGCGGACGCCCGTCATGGCGCAGGGCTATTATTTCTGGGGCGACCGCGAGCCTCTCATCAATGCGGTTCCGGCGCCAGAGCGCGTCGTGCGGCCGCAGCGCTCGGCCGTGCGAAAAAAAACCTCCCAGCCGGCGACCGACAAAAGCGGCGCGGCGTCTACGCCCGACGCCAAGCCCGAGGCTGCAAAGCTCGACCGGCCGCTCTTCCTCATCGCCTCCATCGCCGACCAGCAGATGTCGATCTACAACCATAGCGGCCTCGTCGCCCGTTCGGCGATCTCGACAGGCGTCGCCGGACATCCGACGCCGAAAGGCATTTTCACCGTCATCGGCCGCGAACGGTTCCACCGATCCAACATCTATTCCAGCGCACCGATGCCGTTCATGCAGCGGATCACCTGGTCCGGCATCGCCATGCATCTTGGGGTCGTGCCGGGACATCCGGCCTCGCACGGCTGCATCCGGCTTCCCGCCGCATTCGCGGCGAAGCTCTGGGGCATGACCAGAATCGGCGAGCGGGTCGTGATCTCGCCGCACGACGTGTTTCCCGCCGAATTCGAACACCCGCTGCTGCCCGCGCCTAAGATGCGCGCGTCCGCGGAAGCAGAAAAAGGCGCGCCAGCGGCCGGCTCTGAACCGCCTCTCCACGTCGCAGAAGATCGCTCCGCGATCGCTCCGCAGCCGCAGGGTGAGCAGCCCAAAGCCGACGCTGACGGCAAAACGGCTGGAGCCGCCACGCCGACCGCCGATCTGCAACAGCCCTCCCCCGTCGAGGCCGACGCGCCTGCCGCCAACTCGCAGCCACACGCCGAGCAGCCCAAGGGGGAAGCCGGCGCTGAGGTCGCTTCGGGCGACGTAGCCGCGCCCGCTGCAGACCAGCAGCAGCCGGCGCTCGACTCCGCCGACGCGCCCGCCGCTAAGATCGAGCAGGATACGGAGCAGCCCAAACTCGGAAATGTGGCGGACAAACCGGCGACCTCGGCTCCCTCGAGCCCAGCCGCCGTCGCCGAGCGGCTGAGGGTGAATCCGCACCAATATGCCCAGCAGCTCAAGGCCAAGGCCGTGGCTGAAGCCGCGGCCGCCAACAGGGCCGTCAAGGCTTTGTCAGCCGAAGCGGGAATCAAGCACAATGAGGCCGCGCGCGCAGCGGCGGCGCTCCGCGCAGCAGAAGCCGCGCAGGCCACGGCCCGCGTCAGAGCGGACGCGGCCGCTGCATTATCCGCCGCTGCAACGGCGGCGGCCGACAGCCAGCAGGAACCGGCCGTAACGGCGGAACGCAGCGCGTCCGCGGGCGATGAGCAGGCCAAAGCCAATGCCGACCGCCTGACGAGAGCCTATGGTAAAGCGCTCTTCACTCAGGACGCGGCGCTGCGGGCGAAGATCAACGCCGACTCCGCGCTTGCGGAAGCCACGGCAAAGCTCGAACAGGCGAGAACGGCCTTCGCCGCCAGTGACTCGGATCGGGCGGACGCCGACCGGCGTTTGGAGCAGGCGAGAACGACCGCCGCCGCCGCCGCAACCGCTCAAAGAGACGCCGAGCGGCGCGTAACGCCCGTCTCGGTGCTGATCAGTAAGAAGGATCGGCGGATCTATGTTCGCCAGGCCCTGTCGCCGCTTTTCGATGCGCCAATCGAGATCCGCGATCCGAGCGCGCCGCTCGGCTCGCATCTTTATATCGCGACGGCGGCCAAGGAGGACGGGAGCGCGCTCAAATGGTCGGTCGTGTCGATGCCGGAAGCGCGGACGGAGCGCAGGAAGGATTTGGCGTCGGCCGATGCTAAAGCCGACATATCCTGGGATTGGCGCCCCGCCGGCGCGAGCCCGTCCGAGGCGCTGGAGCGCATCGACATTCCGAAAGACGTTCGCGAGCGGATCGCGGAGCGGCTGTGGACTGGGGCGTCGCTCATCATCTCGGACCAGCCGGTCAGCGGCGAGACCGGAAACGACGGCACGGATCTGACGATCAAATTGCGCTAGCGCGGCAGTCTCGGTTCGCAGCGACCCGCAATCGAGCGCGGCGCAAGGCGAGCCGGAAGCTGCTTGCGCGAGAGCCATTCGCGCACGTAGCGTTCATGCGCGCCGGTCTTGTCAGCGAGTTCGGCGGAGGTGGCCGCGCCTTGCGAGAGCAAGCGAAACAGACCGAGCTTGTCTCCGATGATCACCAGAGCCGCTTTGGGAGCGGCGTCCAGTCTAACGGGCGGGCGTTCGTGTTCTGACTTGCCGTTACGGCGTTGGCGGTCGATTGACCGTGACTTCGCCGCCTGGCGGCGACTGATCGATGACCAGCAATTTGACTGGAGCGGCCCCGACCGTCGCGCCGAAATGCCAGCGGTCGACGCTCTCTATGACGAATTCTCCAGCATGATAGACGCGCGACGAGGAATCGGCCTGCTGGACCATCAGTTCGCCTTCAAGAATATAGGCATAGCGCTGATACGGATGCTTATGTTCCGGCAATCTGACGCCGGGCGCCAGAGTGTAAATCGAAGCCACGACCTCCAAGGGCCCCTGCGGAAGCATGATCGGCTGCCCAGTGGCGGTTTTCGTCGCCCTGGCGATTTCCGTCACAACTTCGGCTGGCGCAGGCTCCTTCGCGGCGGCCGCGCCGACTATGCTGAAAGCGACGCTTAGGACCGCGAGAAACCCCAGGCGAATCATCTGCTGCTCCATTCGCAATCCACTTCTTGCAGTCGCCATATAGAACCATTTCCGCGATCGCCGGTTCTTTTAAACGGCCAATCCGAAGATCTTGCCGACGCCCGCCGTCAGCGCCAACGCCAATGCGCCCCAGAACGTCACGCGAACCGCGGCGCGCAGGACGCCGGCGCCGCCGGCTTTCGCGCCGACTGCGCCAAGCAGCGCCAGGCACCCTAAAGACGCGGCCGAGACAATGGGAATGATGGCGTTTCGCGGCGCGATCCCGACGATGAGGAGCGGCAGCGCGGCTCCAGCCGCAAAGGTTGCGGCCGACGTCAAGGCCGCCTGCACCGGCCGCGCGCTGGCGATCTCCGAGATGCCCAATTCGTCGCGCGCATGCGCGGTCAGGGCGTCCTTCTCCATCAACTGCGAAGCGACCTGCCGCGCCAGGTCAAGGTCGACGCCGCGCTCGACGTAAATATGCGCAAGCTCCTCCCTTTCGAGTTCGATTTGCTCGCTCAATTCCTTGCGTTCGCGCGCGAGGTCGGCCTTTTCGGTATCGGATTGGGAGCTGACGGAAACATATTCGCCGGCCGCCATCGACATCGCGCCGGCCACTAACCCCGCCACGCCGGCGATCAGCACCTCACTGCGCGTCGCTTGCGCCGCGGCGACGCCGACGATGAGGCTCGCCGTCGACACGACGCCGTCATTGGCGCCGAGCACCGCCGCCCGCAGCCAGCCGATGCGCTGGACGAGATGACTCTCCCGGTGGATGCGAAGTCGGCTCATGTTCCCTCTTGGTCGGCACGGCGCCGCAATCGCATGCGCTATTCCCGTGTCGTGTCAATCGCTAAATCAAGGGCCGCGACCCGCCGCGCCGACGCCGACCAGTTCGCTATGCTCAGGGCGTTATCGGCGAGCCAATTGAGGGAAAGCTGCACCTGCAAAAAGGCTGCGGCCGCCTGCATCAGATCTCCGAGCGTCAAATCGCCGGCAAGATATTTCGGCGCGCCAAGCAACAGGGGGACGGCGGGAGCCAGTAGATTGTTCGCATGCGTTAAAAAAACGATTTTTGTCTGCCCCTGGATGACGCGCCCCCAGGTCGTTGCGAGCAGAAAGAGAAATCTGTCGAAGGGATTTCCTCTCTGGGCGACGATCTCGGGCAGCCGTTCCGGAATGATCGGAACCCCCTTGACGACAGGGTGACGCAGGTAATCGCCAATATCGCGATCTATGTCCTCGTCGGCTTCCACCACTGCTCTGGATTCGAACTCATGACGGGCGCGGGTGAGCGCATAGCGGAAGTTCCCCTCCGCTGCGGCCTTTGCTTCGACGCTTGCCACCAGCGGTCGTCCCAGCACCCACATGCAAAACGAAGTCACCACTGAATAGACGAAGACCGCGAGCACCAGATAGCCGGGTATGACCACGCCGAAAAACTCATAGGAACCCCCGACTTGCCAGAGAACGAGGATGAAGGCGGCCGACACCAAAAAAATATTGATGACGCCTCCGGCGAGATCGACAAAAAGCTCGATCGCCAGCCGACCGTCATCGGCGATGCGGGCTTCAGGATTATCGATTGCAGGAGATATGGCGCATGCTTGGCGAGATTCGTTGACGAGCCATTTCTCAATGAGCGAGGCGGTGAGCCACAATCGCCAGTTGACCTGAAGTCTCATACGAAACTGCGTTGTGGCGATCGAGGCAAGACCGACGCCGACGGCCAGAATGGCGAGTTGAAGAATTCCCCCGGTCACTTCATCGACTTTATGCGTTTGAAGCGCGTCGAAGAAACTCTTGCTCCAGCGATTCACGGCCAGAGCCATGTAAGTGTTCACGACCAGGCATATGAGAAATCCAACCGCGAGAACCCACGCCGGGCGTTGCGTTTGGCCTTTCCAATAGCCCATCGCTAACCAGAGGAACCGCTGAATCACGTCATTCCCTTTGTGCGAGATTTGTCAGATCGGCTTGAGTATTGCGGCGCGCGAGCGACAAGACGCTATTCACGCTTCACTTTGTATCTGGTCTCGGCGCAGCAGGAAACGCTAGCTAGCTGTCGGGCTGTCGGCGTTGATGGGCTGGTTATACACGCCGGGTTCGGCGTGAATCTGACGAAGTCTATTTCAAGATCGATGGACGGCTGGGTTATCTATGGCGGGCGGTCGATAGCAGAAGGAGTGGTTCTGGACGTCTTGATCCAGACGAAGCGGAATAAGGCGTCGGCAAGACCGGACGAAGCCCCGAGGCGGATGGCCGATTGGCCTCTGAATGAGCGAATGATAGCCTGGGATATGCAAACGGGCGACTCGGCGAATATAACGATGCGCATGATCAGCTATGGAATGCTCGGAGTGCCTGATGACGGTAGTTGTGAAAGACAGCAATGGCGCAGAACTCAAGGACGGCGATTCCGTGACCTTGATAAAGGACTTGAAGGTTAAGGGCTCGTCCGTCGTCCTGAAACGCGGCGCCTTGATCAAAAATATCCGGCTCACGGATGATCCGGCCGAGATCGATTGCCGCGCCGAAAAAGTAAAAGGGCTCGTGCTGCGGACGGAGTTCGTCAGGAAAGCCTAGCCGCCATCGAATGGGCGCAGGACGAGCGGACCCATCGAAATTCTCGACCTGCGCACCAAGCGACTTAGCAAGAAGCCCGGTTCATCAAGAAATTTTGGTCGCCGGCAGTGGAACGGCCCTTCCTGGGATGAACGTCCTCGCCCGGTTCGGAGCGAAAGCCATATTCTTGTGCGTATCGCAATAAATGGCCTCTGGTGCGCACGCGCAGCCACAGAACCGGAACGAGTCGAAATGGTGCGGATCGCCGATCGGCCAGCGGCACCTTCCATTTCGAATCTGCATGAACTGAATAGGAACCGATGCGACCAATGGCCTCAAATTCCCGCTTTGCCTTTGATTGCAAATGTGTTGGCGGTGGGAGTCTTGCTTTTCGATCGAATTGGCAGGCCCGGGCTGGATAGTCTCCTTCTTCAGCTTGGTCATTTCGGTTTCGCAGCCCTTTCGTGGTTAGAGAATAATATCGATGCGGCGCGCGAGTGCGGCGCGGCCGGCAAAAACTCATGAATAGTGCGCTGTCCCCCATCGGGAGTGGCGGAGAGGGTGACGTGCCGGCGTGCAGGCGGCGACCATCACACGCCCGCCCCTGGTTGTCCAATTCCGTTGACCGAGCGTGCGAATATCCGTTCACATCGCATCAGGCGCCGCTCGGAGACCTATTGTAAGACAACCGATGGAGGCAAGACACACATTCAATAATTTCAGTGCGATATATTAGGGTAATCGCAGAATCTTCCCAAAATCGTAAGCTAAGCCGCGTCGAGGAACTCGGAGTGAGGATTTCTGAGGGGCCGGAAGGAGTTTTGTAGCAGTTCGGTCGGCGAAACGTAGTCCCCGTTGAAGGTGATAGCGCAGCATTTCTCATCAAGTGAAATGTTCACTGGGGCGATTTTGCGCCACGCTACGAGCAACATCATAAACTGTTGGCTAGTAGGAGAATGGTGGCATCTCAATTTTTCTTTCGGGATCCAGTTCGGCTTGCCTCAATCGCAGGGAATTGACGACGACGCTGACTGATGACAGCGCCATCGCCGCGGCGGCGATCGTCGGCGATAAGAGTAGCCCGAAGATCGGATAGAGCGCGCCAGCCGCAATGGGCACGCCCGCGGCATTATAAATGAATGCAAAGAACAGATTCTCGCGGATGTTGCGCATCGTTGTCTTGGAGAGGCGTCGGCCACGCACGATGCCTCCGAGATCGCCCTTCAGCAAAGTCACCCCCGCGCTTTCGATCGCGACATCGGTTCCGGTTCCCATGGCGATGCCGACATCGGCGGCGGCCAAGGCAGGGGCGTCATTCACGCCGTCTCCCGCCATGGCGACGATTCGACCCGCCTCGCGCAAGCGGGTCACGACTTTGCTCTTGTCCTCGGGGAGGATCTCAGCTTCGATCTCGCCGATCCCCAAGCGTTTGGCGACGGCGCGCGCCGTTGTCCAATTATCGCCGGTCAGCATCACCACGGCGACGCCATCTTCGCGCAGCGATTGCAGCGCGGCTTCCGTCGTCGGTTTAATCGGATCAGCAATGGCAATGACGCCAGCAATCTTTCCGTTGATCGCCGCGAAGATCGCTGTCGCGCCGTCTTCCCGCAGCCGTTCAGCGTCGCTATCGAGCGGCGTCGCATCGACGCCGAGCTCCACGAGGTATCGACGATTGCCGATCGCGACCGCATTGCCTTCGACCCGGCCGATGACGCCCTTGCCCACGGTGGAATCGAAATCCGTCGCGCCCTTGAGCGCGAGCCCGCGCTCGGCTGCCGCCTGAACGATCGCCAGCGCCAGCGGATGCTCGCTGGCGCGTTCAAGACTCGCCGCCGTCGCCAATAGATCGTTCTCTGTGATGCCCGCAACGACGCGGATGGCCGTGACGCGCGGCTTGCCTTCGGTGAGCGTCCCAGTCTTGTCCACCACCAGCGTGTCTATTTTTTCCAAGCGCTCCAGCGCCTCGGCGCTTTTTATCAGCACGCCCCACTGCGCGCCGCGTCCCACGCCGACCATGATCGACATCGGCGTCGCAAGACCGAGCGCGCAGGGGCAGGCGATGATGAGAACGGAGACCGCCGCAACAAGGCCATAGGTCATGCGTGGTTCCGGTCCCCACATCGCCCAGGCAAAAAATGCAAGAACGGCGATGAGAATGACGACAGGCACGAACCATCCCGCTACTTGGTCGGCGAGGCGTTGTATTGGCGCGCGGCTTCTCTGCGCCGATGCGACCATCTCGACAATCCTTGAGAGCACGGTGTCGTGGCCAACCTTCTCGGCGCGCATCACAAAGCCGCCAGTCTGATTGAGCGTGCCGCCAATGACGTTGTCGCCTGCAGTCTTGGTCACCGGCATGGATTCGCCGGTGACCATGGACTCATCGACCGAACTGCGACCCTCGACGAGTTCGCCGTCCACAGGAACCTTTTCTCCTGGACGGACGCGCAGGCGCTCGCCGACCTTCACAAGATCCAGCACGACTTCTTCGTCGGATCCGTCGGCGTTAATCCGGGTCGCCATTTTTGGCGCGAGATCTAGGAGCGCGCGTATGGCGCCGCCGGTCTGTTCCCGCGCGCGCAATTCAAGAACTTGTCCAAGCAGAACGAGGACGGTGATCACCGCCGCCGCCTCGAAATAGATCGGGACAGAGCCGTCGATGTTGCGAAATGCAGGTGGGAAAAGCGAAGGCGCCAATGTTGCGGCGACGCTGTAAATCCAGGCGACTCCCGTTCCCATGGCAATGAGCGTGAACATGTTCAGATTGCGGGTCACGAGCGACTGTGCGCCTCGAACGAAAAACGGCCAGCCGGCCCAGAGCACGACCGGGGTCGCTAAAGCGAGCTGTAGCCAGTTCGACGCCTGCGGCGCTAGCAAGTGATGAAGATTGAATAAATGGCCGCCCATCTCCAAGACGAGCACCGGCGCCGCCAACGCCAGCCCGATCCAGAACCGCCTGCTCATGTCAATAAGTTCGGCGTTCGGTTCGGCTTCAGTTGAAGCGACCAGCGGCTCGAGCGTCATGCCGCAGATCGGACAATTGCCGGGGCCGATCTGGCGAATCTGCGGATGCATCGGGCATGTGTAGATGACGTCCGTCGCCTGTAAGTGGCTTTTGTGCGCATCCTCGTTCGCGTTGCCGTCGCCGGCCGCTCTCGATTTCTCCTGCGAGGCGTGATCATGCCGATGCTCGTGAGCCACGCGGGTCATCCTTCCTTCTGCCAGCGCACCACTTGCCTATGGAACACGGCCCGACAGTAAATCGACTGTCGGACCGTTCTACAACCGTCAACGGAGATTACTTAATGCGCGGCTTCGTATTGCGCATCCGACGAGTCACGAAGCTCTCTCCGTCAGCGACAGACCCATACCCATCTTCCATGATGGAGGTGCCAGCACACATTATGTCTGTGTTGACCGGGGGTGCTCCAATCGCGATGCATGTGCCGGCCATGGCCGCCCGGGACCATTCCGTGAGTCTGCGGATCTTGCTCCTGCGTCTCCCAAGCCCTAGCAGGGACGGACAGGGCCAGCATCGCCGCTAAGGCAATAGAGAGTTTAAGCATTGGTCGTTCCTCCTGTGTTGAGTGTTGTGCATTGTTTTATGGAGCTGCCTGGATAGTTCCCTCCAACTCCTGCTTGACCTCTCCTTTTTGAGGCAGGCCAAACCCCTTGATCAACGCATAGATCGCCGGAATGACGATGAGCGTCAGAGCCGTCGAAGACACCATCCCGCCAATCATCGGAACGGCGATACGCTGCATAACTTCTGATCCTGCGCCCGTGCTCCAGAGGATCGGCACGAGCCCCGCCATGATCGCGACAACCGTCATCATCTTCGGCCGCACACGTTCGACAGCGCCGAGCATGATCGCCTCATGCAAATCGGCTCTCGTGAACGCAGCGTGCGAGACGTTACGTGCAGTCTTGATTTCGCGCATCGCTTGGTCGAGATAAATCAGCATGACGACGCCGGTTTCGGCGGCGACGCCGGCGAGCGCGATGAAGCCCACCGCCACTGCGACGGACAGGTTGAAGTTCAACCACCACATCAGCCACACGCCGCCGACCAGCGCGAACGGCAGCGACAGCATGACAATCAATGTCTCGGTCAAGCGGCGGAAATTCAGATAGAGCAGCAGGAAGATCATGAGCAGCGTCAGGGGCACGACGATCTGCATGCGCGCGTCTGCGCGCTCAAGATATTCGAACTGGCCGCTCCAGGTGACATAGGAGCCGGGCGGGAACTCGATCGCCTCGAGGACCGATTTGCGCGCTTCCGCGACATAGCCGCCAAGATCGCGATCCCGGATATCGACGAAGATGTAAACCGCGAGCTGCCCGTTTTCGGTGCGGATCGAAGTTGGACCACGAACGAGTTCGACCCTCGCCACCTCGCCAAGCGGAACCGTCCCGCCGCCAGGCAAGGGCGCCAGCACTTCGCTGGCGATCGCTCTCGGATCAGAACGGTAGTCGCGCGGATAGCGAATATTGACGCCGTAGCGTTCACGCCCCTCGACGGTCGTGGTTATCGTCTCGCCGCCAAGCGCCGTCGCGACAACCTCCTGCAAGTCGCCGATCATGAGGCCGTAGCGCGCGAGCATGGCGCGGTCGGGAACAATATCGAGATAATAGCCGCCGATGACGCGTTCGGCGTAGGCGCTCGAAGTTCCGGGCACGCGCTTCAGGACGGACTCGACTTGGCGCGCCAGCCCCTCCATTTGCGACAGATCGCGGCCGAAAATCTTGACGCCGATCGGCGTTCTGATCCCCGTCGCCAGCATGTCGATCCTGTTTCGGATCGGCATGGTCCAGGCGTTCGACACGCCGGGAAATTGCAGCGCCGCGTCCATTTCCGCAATGAGCTTGTCGATCGTCATTCCAGAACGCCACTGATCCTTCGGCTTCAACTGGATGACGGTCTCTGACATTTCGAGCGGCGCCGGATCGGTTGCGGTGGAAGCGCGCCCAGCCTTGCCATAGGCGGACTGAACCTCGGGGAAGGATTTGATGATGCGGTCCTGCGTTTGCAGGAGCTCTGCGGCCTTGGTGACCGAGAGTCCCGGCAACGTCGTTGGCATGTAAAGGAGCGCGCCCTCATTGAGAGCCGGCATGAATTCGGCTCCGAGCTGGCGGGCCGGAATGATGGTCAGCGCTAGCGCTCCCAGCGCCAGCAGAATAGTGGCGACTTTCGCTTTGAGCACCAGACGTATGATCGGGCGATAGAGCCAGATGAGCGTGCGATTGATGGGGTTCCTCGCCTCGGGAATAATTTTTCCGCGCACGAAGACGACCATCAGCGCCGGCACGAGCGTCACGGAAAGAAGCGCCGCCGCCGCCATGGCGAACGTCTTGGTGAAGGCGAGCGGGCTGAACAGACGCCCCTCTTGCGCTTCGAGCGTGAAGATGGGCAGGAACGAAACCGTAATGATCAACAGGCTGAAGAACAGCGCGGGGCCAACCTCGGTCGCAGCATCGATCAATATCTCGATCCGCCGCTTGTCGGGCGGTGCGCGCTCCAGATGCTTATGCGCGTTCTCGATCATGACGATGGCGGCGTCAACCATTGCGCCGATAGCGATGGCGATGCCGCCCAAACTCATGATGTTCGAGCCGATTCCCAGCGCCTTCATCGCGGCGAAAGCCATTAATACGCCAATGGGAAGCATGATGATGGCGACGAGCGCGCTGCGCACATGCATTAGAAAGACGACGCAGACGAGAGCGACAATGACGCCTTCTTCGACGAGTGTGCTCCTGAGCGTCTCGATGGCTGCATGAATGAGCTGGGAGCGGTCGTAAACCGAGACGATCTCAACGCCCTTCGGCAAGCTTGTCGCCATCTGCGCAAGGGCCGATTTGACATTGTCGATCACTGTGAGCGCATTGGCGCCATAACGCTGTAGCGCGATGCCGCTCGCAACCTCGCCCTCGCCATTGAGTTCGGTGACGCCACGCCGCTCGTCGGGGCCGAGTTCGACGCGCGCGACATCCTTCAGGAGAAGCGGCGTGCCGTTTTCGACGCGCAGGACAATACTTTCCAGGTCGCTCACGCTGCGCAGATAGCCTCGTCCACGCACAATGAATTCAAATTCGGAAAGTTCGACCGTGCGGCCGCCGACATCGGCATTGCTGGCGCGGATGGCGCCGCGCACTTTCGACAGTGGAATGCCGAGCGCGCGCAGTCGGTTAGGATCGACAACGACATTATACTGCTTTACGAAGCCGCCGACGCTCGCAATCTCAGCGACGCCTTCGGCCTTGGCGAGGCCGTAGCGGATCGTCCAGTCCTGGATCGAGCGCAATTCGGCGAGCGTCATATCCTTGGCGATGAGCGCATATTGATAGACCCAGCCGACGCCCGTGGCATCGGGACCAAGGACAGGCGTCACGCCCGCCGGCAACCTCTTACTCGCCGCGCTCAAATATTCGAGGACGCGCGAGCGCGCCCAATAAATGTCGACGCCATCCTCGAAGATGACATAGACGAAGGATACGCCGAAGAATGAAAATCCGCGCACCACTTTGGAGCGCGGAACGGTCAACATCGAACTGGTGAGCGGATAAGTGACTTGATCCTCGACGACTTGCGGCGCCTGGCCCGGATATTCCGTATAAACGATCGCTTGCACATCGGAGAGATCGGGAATGGCGTCGAGTGGCAATGTGCGCAAGGCATAGACGCCTCCTGCGACCGCGAAGGCGGCGCCCACGAATATGAGCAAAAGGTTGCGCGCCGACCAGGCGATGAGACGGGCGATCACTTGCCCGCCTCCCCTCGATCGAGAGCTCGTAGCGCCGCCTTCAAATTGCTTTCGGCGTCGATGAGGAAGTTCGCGGCCGTAACCACGCGTTCGTTTTCGCTCACGCCGCTCTTGATTTCGACGAAGCCTTCGCCGCGCCGGCCGATCTTGACTTCGCGCGGCTCGAAACGCCCGTCGCCCTTGTCGACAATCGCCACTTGCCGCTTACCGGTGTCGATGACGGCGCTTTCGGGTGCGGTTAGCACTTTTTCATTTACGCCGGCGGCAATCTCGACCTCGGCATACATATCTCCCCGCAGCAGCCCGTCGGGGTTCGGCAGTTCGATCCTGACGCGCGCCGTGCGCGTCTCCATATTGAGATGCGGATAAATCAGCGCGACCTGCCCCTTGAAGGCTCGATCGGAATACGCTCTTGGCCGCACGTCGACCTTTTGTCCAGGCGCAATCAAGCCGATGTCCCGCTCGGCGATGTCAGCCAAGACCCAGACCACGGAATGATCAACGATGCGAAACAGCATGTCGCCTGGCGCGGCGCGCATGCCGTTAATCGCCGCCCGCTCCAGGACATGGCCGTCTTGCGGCGCGGGCCATGCAATCACACGTGGGACGCTGCGGGCGCGCCCGATCATGGCGATGGCGCTTTCGTCGAGGCCGAGATTGACGAGCCGCCGCTTGGCGCCCTCCAGACGCTGGGCGTCGATCCCGCCGCCACGCCGCATGTTGAGGACGGCGACATATTCGGCGGCTGCGCTCGAAAGATTCGGCCCATACACGCGCATCAGCGTCTGGCCCTTGCGAACGTAATCCCCCTCCGCAAACTTCCCGATCGATTCGATGAAGCCTTCGAAGCGCAGGGAGACGACCGAGATGCGGCGCGGGTCGAACTCGATCCTGCCCGTCGCTCGAACTGGGACGTTCAGCGTCCGACGCTCGACGGGTTCAGAGCGAACGCCAGTCTTTTGCAGCTTTCCGGGGCTGATCGTGATGGTCGCGCCGTTCTCCGCCTCGTCCTCGTAGACCGGTATGTAATCCATTCCCATCGCGTCCTTCTTAGGAACGGGGGAAGTGTCGGGCAGGCCCATTGGATTGCGATAGAAGCGCACGCGCCGCCCGCCGCCTCTCTCGGCGGCGCCTGGAAGCGTCCTGTCCTCGAAGCTGATGTCCTCACTCGCGCGCACCGGCAGATAATCTTTCCCCGCCGAAGTTTTCTTGGGCGTCGAGGAATAGGCTGGGCGACCGTCGGGATCCCGGTAGTAAATGATTGCGCCTGTCGTTGCGGGCGGCTTACCCGAGATGCCAGACCCGCCGTCGCCCGGCGTTCCTGTAGGCGTGACCCATTTGAAACGTCCCTCGACCAGCCAGGCGAGGCTGGCAGCGACGACGACGCCCAAAAGAATAACGATGTGACGGCGAGTCATAGAGAGCCTCCCGCCAGACGTTCAAGCTCAGCGTATCTGGCTTGCTCTTCAACTTTGAGCTTAAGGATTTCGAGTTCGATCGCTCGCAGGCGTCGTTCGGCTTCCAGAGACGTCGCCAAATCGGCGGCTCCGGCCGCAAAGCCGCTTCGCGCCGTCTCCACCGACAGGCGCGCCGGATTGAGCTGGCGTTGTTCGACAATGCGGATCGCCTTGCGCACCGCCTCCAATCCGAACCATGCCTCAGCGACATCTCCGTCCAGCCGGATTCTGATGGCGTCGTAGCGCATCTGCGCGGCGCCGAGTCGTGAACTGGCGGCGCGCTGTTCGGCGTCCTTCGCTTCATATTGCAGCGGCACCTTGAACCCGAGCGTGAACATGCCGCTATTGTCCCCGGTGGGACGCTGCACGAAGTTCGCGCCAACCGTAACGTCTGGGTAGTAATTCAGATCCGTAAGCTCCTTCGTTCCGGTCGCCGCACGCACTTGCGCGCTGGTCGTCGCGAGAGCTGGATTGGCGGCTCTCGCGAGGTCCTGAACGCCGGCGAGCGTCAGCTTTATTTTGAGTGGCCGAAAGCCTCTGGGAATAGCGAGCGGCGCCAGCGAGTCGCGGCCGATCAGGGCGTTTAAGCGAGCGGCGGAGGATTTAGCCTCGCCCTGACGGCGCGCGACCTCTGTTTCAGCCGTCGCCGCCTCGATCTCGGCCTTGATCACTTCCTGCTGGTCGACCGAGCTCGCGCCATAACGCAAGCGCAGGAGCGCGAGAATTTCGTCGAGCCGGCGCTTTAATCCAAGCGAAAGGTCGATCGCCCGATGCGCGGCGCCGTATTGCGCATAGGCGGTTTTAACGCGGGCGATCAAATCTGTGGCGACGGCGCGACTCTGATGCCTCGCAGCCTCGGCGTCGGCCTCTGCGACGCCGCGCTCCAGGTCGAGTTTGCCCCAAAGTCTGAATTCCTGTTCGGCGCCGATCCAACGTTGGCCGACGCCGCGTCCATTCACGTCCCATGCTTGCAGCGTGACCGTCGGATCAGCCAGCACGCCAGCCGCGCCCACTCTATGCGCTGCCGCATCGGCATCCAGCGCGGCCGCCGCCAGTTCGGGGCTTAACTGCATTGCAAGCGCGACAACGCTTTCGACGGAGGCGCCGGGCAGCTGACGCCGCTCGACTTGACGCTCTTGCGCTTCGGCCTGGCACAGCCACGGCGACGCCGTGATTGCGCCGATCATCGCGAGCCGACACATTCGGCTCGCCAGCCTCATGGCAAGGCCCTCAGCATCAGCTTGCTTTCGAGCGTGTCGGCTTCGCCTTGCAGCTTGGCTGCAATCGATAAACGCCATCTGCCGGGCATCGTTAGAGCCGCCTTAAATCGATAGACGCCGAACTCCCCGCTCGGCAGACGCATGATGTCGGTTGTCATCGTCTCCATGCCGTCAGGAGTCATGTCGAGCCGAGTCGCGAATATTACCGCATCCGGAACAAGCTTGCCGTCGGGTTTGTGAATAAGGCGCACCGAGATGATTGCGTCACCCTTCTTGATTTCCTTTTCGATAAGAGTGAATTCGTAATCGTTGATGTTGGCGCGGGCGGACGGCGCCACGCCCAAGGCGGCGAGTGCGACCAGCGCAAATAAGCGCGCCTTGCCCGAAGTCACGAGAATCATCAGACTGTCTCCCTTAGTTCGTCTGGCCGGCGTGCAAATCGCAACGCCGATCAATTCCGATTGGAAGCGTCATTCGCCCTCAGCCGATGCTGGGTTTTCGCGCGACGGGATCGCGGGATGTCGAACTCCCGTCGGATCAGACGACGGTCATGCGAACGCGACCAAGCTGCACCCGGCGCAACCGTGAGCGACTAGGCTTTCGACGTTAGACGATGGGAGGTCGGAGAGCTGGCGGGCTTCGTAATCCGCCGTGCTCAATGTCGTCGGAGGGAATTAGCGGCGGCGCACACACCCAAAGAACGGCACCAACGAATGGTTGAAACTGCGGAAGCGCTGCTTGACTTGGTCCACACAGGATCTCAGCGCACAGGGGGAGCGCTGCGCCTTCATCGCCGCTGTGGCCGGGACAATCGTCCATGCTCATTTCAATGCAGGCATGGTGGACCTTCGCGGCAAAAGCTCCGCCTGTTCCAGCTAAAGCTGTAACGAGAACACCCGCAGAGATCAAAAGGCGAAGGCAGCGGAGCATTTCTCTATTCTGTCAGCCGCAAACTGCCATGGCAAGCGCAGGCCATGGCCGCATGACCATCGCGTTCAGCAAACCCCGGCAGAGTTCCACTTAAAATCCGCGGGGAGCTGTCCAAACAACCGGGCCAGCTCTCTGATCGACATAGGCCTGGAGCCACCAGGTTAATGGGGCCTTCAAGGACCATCGGCGCCGTAAGCCGGATAGGCGTAGCCCAGCGACAAAAGGTGGTTGTCTTCCAACGCCCGTGCAGAACGCCGGCGCGCAGTCGTTTACCCTTCGGGGGCTCGGCCATTCTTGCGGACCCTGTTCGTCGTCGCTCAGGTCTCGTCGACAAAGAGGAGCTTCGCAGGAGCGAGGTCGAGTTGGCCGTCAACCCAATCCTCACGACGCTCTATGGTGCCCGGCCCACCTACTCGCTCGCTTTGTCTCAAAGGGCGCTGACGTCGGTCGGGTCTGCTGCTCCAATTTGGCCCCAGCCGGAGGCGCTGTCAGAAGGGCGCAGGCGACCGCGAACATCGAGAGATTGGCGCTCGTTCTTAAGGGAAAATCAAATAGGGAGTGGACAGAGAGGAGCGCGATCGAGATCGTCGCTGCGCGGGGTAGCAAAACGTCGATCGGCGCGACCCCTTCTTCTATATGCTGGCGCCAGACGTCGATTGAGCGGCGAAAAATCCAGACCAACATGACCACGACAAGGAAGACGCCGATTACGCCTGTTTCCGCCCAGATCTCTGCAAGGTCGTTATGGGCGTGGTTGACGTAAACATTCGCGATGAGGTCCCTTGGACGCTCGAACATCGCGAATAATGGCACAAAAGCGCTGGACCCCGCGCCGAGCGGCGCGACCGTCAACCCAGCCGTTATGGTTTTTCCCGCAAGGGCTATGCGTTCGAGGACGTATAGGTTCCCCCCAAAACGGGAAGCCAGCCGACTAATCGCAAAATCGGATATGAGAAGGGTTCCTATTGCGCCGATGACGGCGACGACGAGGCCAGCGCCCGAAACTATTCCCGCTGACCGCCTCTCACGCCATAGGAGCAAGGCGGCCCCGACCAGAGCTACAAAAATCAACGCTATGCCTGCACGCGAGCGGGCCATGACTTCGGCTACTAACAAGATGATAGAGACGCAAGTGCCAAGGATGAGCGCCATGAACGCGTTCAACTGCGTCTCGGACGCCTTCCTTCTCAGCGAATCGTGGCTAAGGCTCAGGACCCAAGCGCCGACGAATGGCACGGAGGCATAAAGCAGGGCCGCGAAGTGATCGCGATTGGCAAAAAATCCTACCGCTTCGGTGCTGTTCCCTTCATAAAATCTCAGCGAACTGTCGGGCCCGCCGCTGATTTGAGCGAGCCCCATAAGCGCGTTCAACACCGCGCCGGCGAGTGCGACAAGCGTCAGAAGACGACGCTCCTTTGCGCCAAGAGCGAGCGCGCACAGGAAAACCGATAGAGCGGGAATGAGGGAAAGCGCCGCCAGCCATGAGGCGTCTGGCGTCAGGCTAACGCTCTGCCAGGCGGATTCGCCTCCAATGAGCTTTAAGGCGGAAACCGCCGGTTCTCTCCCCGGTAGATGGGTCCAAATGATCGCGGGAAGCGGAACCAACTCAAGCAAAGCCAATACGACGACCGCCACGCCGAAAAAGAGAGGCCCTCGGTGGAGTCGAAGGGCATTCCGGTCCAACTGCATCCATAATCCCGCGAAGATTAGGGGTAGGCAGAGAACTTCGAGAATTATTTCGGATAAAAAGCCAGAATCCGCGCCCCCCCCAAGCACCAAACATGCAAACAGGCCAACGGCGCAAAAATAAAAGAGCCTCGGTCGCGTTGAAAGAAGCATAGACGAGTGAGGTCACAATGTCCGAACACAAAGCCACGATCAAATGGGCGCGCAATGGGGCCGATTTCGGCTACAAGAATTACAGCCGCGACCATATCTGGCGGTTCGATAGCGGCGTCGAGACGCCAGCTTCCGCCGCGCCCGCCTATCTGGGCAATCCGCAGCGCGTCGATCCAGAGGCGGCTTTTGTCGCGGCGCTGTCGAGCTGCCACATGCTGACCTTTCTGGCGCTGGCGTCGAACAAGGGCTTCGTTGTCGACAGCTATCAGGACAGCGCCGTCGGGCGCCTTGAAAAGAACGCCAGCGGCAAGCTCGCCATCACACACGTCGAATTGCGCCCGAGAATTACTTACAGCGGGGACAAGCAACCGACGCACGCGGATCTCGAATGGCTACACGATAAGGCGCACCGAGAATGCTTCATCGCCAACTCGGTGACGACCGAAGTCATGGTCATACCAGAGGAATGACAGACAGATCAGGCGTCACATCTTAAGGAACATGGAGGCGCGACCCATGGCGACGACTCCCGAGCAGCCATGCTGACCTTTAAGGATTATCCGGCGGCGACGAGTCCTGGCCTCCTCAACGGCCTTCTGGCCGCCCCCTTCGAGCTGGTGCTCGCGCAGAGCTTCGCCTTCCTCGATAAAATCGGAAATGAAGACGGTGATGACGGTCAAGCAAAACCGGCTGCTGCCGCCAACGATCCGGTGGCCTAGCGGATTGGCGACTTTGACGCCGCGCTCGACGAGCTCGAATCGAACCGCTTCATGATGAAAAGGGCATCGAGGTCGCGACTCACGACTGTCCGCAAGTCGCCTATGGACCCAGCGGCGTCGCCGAAATCCGCATCAAGGCGATCTCGCTGTTCGCCCCAATCTCGCTTGGGTGCGCTACATCCGACGCAGTGAATTTGGAACCTTATCGCCGCATTTCATGCGGCGATAATAGTTGCGATTTGCGGTGAATAGGCGCTATAATCGCCGTAAATCATGCGGTGATTATGACATACATTCATGAACGCAAGGACTGGCCCGCCTTCAGATGGAGCCCGGAACGCTTGGCGGACCGCCTCGCTTCCGTCCGCCATCGACAGGGACGGCTGATTGGACGCATGGAGGGGCTCGGCTTTCCGCTGCGCGCGGAAGCGGTCCTTCAAACTCTCACTGAAGAAGTGCTGAAATCCAGCGAGATCGAAGGCGAGCTGCTCGACAAGGAACAGGTGCGCTCGTCCCTCGCGCGTCGCCTCGGCATGGACGTCGCTGGTCTTGTGCCGGCCGATCGCAACGTCGAGGGCGTCGTCGAGATGATGCTCGACGCGACCCAGAATTATACGACGCCCCTGACCAATGAGCGGCTGTTCGCCTGGCATGCCGCGCTGTTTCCGACTGGCCACAGCGGAATGCGCAAGATCATCGTGGGCGCATGGCGCGCCAAAGCGTCAGGTCCGATGCAGGTCGTCTCGGGTCCGATCGGGCGCGGGCATGTGCATTTCGAGGCGCCCGACGCAGGAAGGCTCGAGAAAGAGATGCGCGTCTTCCTCGATTGGTTCGAGGCCGACGTCGCGATCGACCCCGTCATCAAAGCTGGCGTCGCGCATCTGTGGTTCGTCACCATCCATCCCTTCGAGGATGGCAACGGCCGAATCGCCCGCGCCGTCGCCGATCTCGCGCTCACGCGTTCCGAGGGTACGCCGCAGCGGTTCTACAGCATGTCCGCGCAAATCCGCTTAGAACGGAACGCCTATTACGACATGCTGGAGGCGACACAGAAAGGCGACCTCGACATTACCGCCTGGCTCGAATGGTTCCTCAAGTGCTTGGAGCGAGCGTTCGACGCAGCGGAGACGATCTTGGCTTCCGTCTTGCGAAAAGCGCGCTTCTGGGACGCCCAAGCCGGAGAGCGGCTCAATGACCGTCAACGCGCCATCATCAATCGGCTGCTGAATGGATTCGAGGGCAAGCTCACATCTTCGAAATGGGCGAAGCTCGCCAAATGCTCGCAAGACACCGCGCTCCGCGATATCGACGATCTCCTCCAGCGCGGCATCCTGATCAAGGACGCCGCGGGCGGCCGCAGCACGAGCTACTCGCTGCGCGAACTTTGACCCGTCGACGGGAACGACTGTCTTTCCAATTGGAATTCTGCGAATGTCTTCATCTTGCTCTCCATCGTTGGGACGGTTGCCCCGGTTGCGATGGCTGTCCGTGATGGCTGCAAGAGGCGACGCCGTCGGCCCCAAAAGCGAGAGCCGGTCAGCAGCGCCCGAAGCAGGCATGCAGCCGCAAAACGCGAACTCGCGGGCGCTCCGATGGCGGCGCGGATCGAATATCCACTCTTGCTGACCTGCGCGCGGCGTCACGGATACGTCAATCCTGAAGCTGCTACTTCGCCCCACACCAATTCGCCAAACGTTAGCCCGACGGCGCGAACGCATCCGATCGAATGTTTTTCATGCTGGCTCCGCGCATGAAGAAATCACGCTTCAACCGTTTCACCAGATTTTCGCCGCCACACAGAAAAATTGCGCTGTCCTTGACGTCTTGCTCGGCGTGCAGGGCTGTCGCCGCAACGTCTCCTCCAGCCGGAGCATTTGGATCAAGCAGGCATGGCCGGTAGTCGACATGCGCCCACGTCCGGCTCAGCGCTTTCAGCTCTTCATCAAGATAGAGACCATCACGGCTGCGTGCGCCGTGGTAAAGACGGATTGGACCGAGATGGCCCCGCTTCAGAGCGTCTCGCAACACGCCATAGAGTGGCGCGAGACCCGTCCCGGCGCCGATCAGCAGCAGCCGCTGATCCTGGTAAACGCCTTCGTAAAAACATGTCCCGGACGGACCCGCGACATGCAAGCGGTCGCCCGGCTTGAATTCTCCCAGCCGCCGGCTCATTCGGCCATTTTCATGTAGTCGGATATGCATCTCGAGAAATGGATCCTCCTCGGGATGGCTCGCGAGCGAGTAATGACGTCTTAAATCGCCATCCGCGACAAGTTCGAGGAACTGACCTGGCCGATACGCAAAATCATCTGCATCGACACGAAGTCGGATCACATCCGGCGCGAGCGGCTCAATCGCTCGAATGACTGCATCCCGACGCGCTCCGACGTCGTCCGGCCGCGCAATCGTCAGCGGCGACGTCGGCAAACAGACACAGGGCAGAAAAAAGCCGAGCGCCTTCTGACCCTGTGTCAATCCAACTTGAGACTCTGGCGGAGGAACGCCTTCCACCGCGCGATGCAGACAAGTCTGACAATTGCCGGACCGGCACGACGAAGGCGCGTCGATGCCGGCGCGCTCCAGCGCCTCAAGCACCGTTTCACCTAGCCTGAGTTCGACCGAACGATCCTCGAACTTCAGCATCGGATCAACGGTTCAATACGTCATCACGTACGGAATTTGCAATCGCGGCGACTTCCTTAACCTCTTTATCTGGCACACCAAGGTCACGGAGCGTGTAGTTCAGATTTTCGATCACCGCGTCGACATGTGAATCATTGAGGCCCTTCGCGACGAGACGCTTGTGCGCATTGCGCATGTCGGCTCCCGTGTAATTATTTGGCCCCCCAAACGCCATGGTCAGGAATGATTTCTGCTTGGCGATTTGCTGATCGATGTCGACGCCATCAAAAAACTGCGCGATGCGACCGTCCGCGAGAACCTTGCGATAAAAAAGCTCAACTGCGGCATTAACGGCGTTCTCGCCCCCGAGGCGCTCGTAGAGATTTGACATGCCTTGCGTTCTCCCTGTTGCCGACCTTAGCGAGCCAATTTTTCGGCCCGGACGTCTCTTAGACGCCGCGGCGTGGAGAATCTTACTTCGACCGGCGAGATTTTTTCGCTCGGAGAAATGCCTCCCGCAGGACATTCAAATCATATAAGAGATCGCCCGCTCACGCGCGATCCGCCGCCTTTTCGGCGCGCACAAGCGCCAGCAATCCGAGATACACTTCTTCGCATTCGGGACATTGATGCATGTGGTGACGAACTTCGGGGAGCGTGGCGGCGGCGTCCAAGCCGGAGGCTTCCAACTCGGCGTAGCGCGGGAGACTATCGAAATAATCCGTACACGACATCTCTTCCCCGCTTTTGGCGGCGAAGATCGTATCGAGTAGGCGGGCAAAGTCGTTTTGTTTCATTCTTAGCTTCCGGACTCAACCGTATTTGAGACGCTCTGAGACGGGAAAATCTTACCATCATCGCTGAGATGAGTTTTGCGCCGGGGCGAGTCGAACGTAGCTATGATGTCCTGATGCGTAACGCCTTCGGAAAGTAGCGCGGCCTTGAGGCGTTTTCGTGCATCATGAATAAGCTTGTATATGCTATTGCGATTGCCGCCGAGCCACTCGGCGACAAGATCGAGCGGCATGCCCTGAAAAGCGTGAGCAACAAGCGCTTTTCGCTGAAGTGGCGTCAAAGAGTTCTCGATAAGGCGGACGAGCAAAGCCCACGCTTGTCGCCGTTCCAGACTACGCTCGGGTTCTGGAGCATCCGTCGGCCAGACCGGCATATCTTCGCCAAGACGCGCACGATTCACGACCGCCTTCCGCCAGCGCCGTCGTCGAAGCTCCCCAAGAGTGACGCGAACAGCGATCGAATAGGCCCATGTCGTAAATTTGCTCTCGCCACGAAATTGGTCGAGTTTCGACTGAATGAGGATCATGGCCTCCTGGGCGCAGTCCTCCGCCGTTTGATGCAAATCGTGGCCGAGCGATGAACTTCCGGGCGTTTCATTTCGCGAGAGAAATTTGATGATCGCACCGAGCACGAGCTCACGCAGCTCAGCCAGCGCAACGGCCTGATTCTGATCGCCTGCCCGTAGGGCCAATAACCACTCGGAGTTTGATCGTTGTCTCATCTTGCGGTACGGGTGACAGACGGAAAACGGCTTGCACGCAAAGGTTAGCATCAACATCGAAGCGAAGCCATCCATCGGGCCTCCGATGTTTGGAGGGCCCTCTCCGGTCGGAAAAGATCTGGATCGGCGCGAGACAAAGGCGCACAACGGTTGACGCGGTCCAGCACGCCGAGCGGACGAGCCCCGTCTGAACTCACGATCAGATCGGGAGGCCTTTCCGGACCGACCCGGGGGCGTTAAAAGCGAAAAATAGAACAGTGTGAACAAGGCGAACGCCGCGGTCCATGCGGCGCCGGCAGCCAATAGCAGAGCTGGTTCTTGAGCTCCGGCGACCGACGAAAATAGGCGCTGTATCGCTGCGAGAGTTATCAGGACGTAGATGGCAGTCGTTCGGGGGCCTGCGGTATGCGGGCGGCCAGTATGGCGCAGCGACGCCCGCGTCATCACCGCGAGCGTCATCGTTCCGATTGCGCCAACAGTCAGCGCGTGCGGCGTGGCTTTTTATGGCAGCAATTGAAAAAAGCCGTTAAAGCTCTCGATAAGCCATCCCAGCGACAACCATGCATAGCCGACACGCAATGACCGCAGGAACGTAACGGCGGCGACGGCGCTTATTCTCGCTCGCGTGTTTGGCGACAGTCCCGACTTCTGGCTGAACGTGCAGAGACGTAGCGATTTATGGGACGCGACGCATTCGCCTCGCGAGCGCAAGCGTATCGAACGGGCGAAGCAGGCCGTCGGGTGATGCGCGCCGGCGCTACCTTGATGCAACCGACGATGGCCGCATCCGCGATCGCGCCGCCGAAATCGCGAAGCCAGCGCCAGCGTAGAGTCGGACTGTTCCCTTTGACGGAAAGGAGCGCGATCATGTCGGCATGTTTCGATCACGCGCTCGCACCGCCAAGAATCGTCGCCACAGCGTCATATGTTCGGCGCGGCCCGATGCGTCGCGCGCAACTGATCCTCGGGCGCGCCGGCGGCGGCTCGGTTGGCGAGCTTCGCCTTGCAGCTTTTCCCGAAGGTGGAAATCGCCGTGGACAGGGATTGCGTCGGCACTCGAACCGAAAGGTTTTTATAAGTCAGACAAAGTCACGATGCGGGAGCGACGCAACTTCACAAGCTCAATATATCCGGCGGTTGCGGCGCCGCAGCCGGCAAACTGGCGGAGGGGGCGTCCGCTGCCCCGGAATCCGTGGAAGTCCAAGTTCGTCTCACAAGTATCTGCTTTGATGGCGTCTTTCACCACCGAATGCCGGTCATTCTCGATTGGCGCGATGCGAACGTATGGATGGCTGCCGGCGATTACGGGTCGTTGCTGCGCCCGCCGCCCGAGCACGCCTTGCAGGAATGGATCGTGTCTCCGCGCGTGAATCGCTCGGGCGTCGGCGACGCTGATCCGGTGCTAATCGAGCCTGAAGGGGTTGACGCGTCGGAGTCAGCTTAGCGCCATGAGCGGAAGTGCCGGTCAGTTTGTGGCCTTGCGAAAGGTCAGACTGACACGAGACTGGCCTGTCGAATGTTCACCTTCTTTGATTGGGCCGATCCCATGAAAGGCGAGCCGAGACGGACCGCCCCACACACAAACGTCGCCATGGTTCACGATCGTGCGCAACGGGCGGTCTGTGCGTTGTAGCCCGCCAAACAAGAATGTGGCGAACATCCCCCAAAAAATGGACTTTCCCGCCTTCGGGCGGACGTATCTCTAATGCGCGGGCCGTTTCAGCGGCGCGCATTCCACTTCGATATGCATCTTCTAACAAGCTCCAAAAAGCACTTTGTGAAGCTGATCACGTTTTTCAACTTGTCTTCTTTGTCGGCGTTCTCCCGCGACAAAAAACTCAAATGCGAGCGAACGCTATAGCCGGATCAACTCTGCGCGCTTTGAACCGGGGGATCCTCGGAGCCAACGGTAAAAACCTTTCTTGGCGACGTCGACAATCAGGAGATAGGCGACCACGATCGCCGCCAGTATGAAATAAAATCGACCGGGCAACGGCACAAACCCGAAATAGGGTCCCAAAGGAGTAAATGGCAATATCGCGCCGATCGCCGCTATGGTTAGGGACGTCGCGACCAGGACGGGATGCGCGCGGCTCTTGAAAGGATTGCCGCGCGTGCGGATGACGAAGATCACCAAAACTTGGGTGGACAATGATTCAACGAACCAGCCCGTGTGAAACAACGCCTCGTCCGCTTTCATTACGACCAACATGACATAAAAAGTCAGAAAGTCGAACGCCGAACTGATCGGCCCGATAACAAGCATGAAATTGCGAATAAAGCTCATGTCCAAAACATGCGGGCCACGGACGTCCTCGGGGTCTACGTCGTCCAAAGGGATCGGCACTTCCGAAATGTCATAGAGAATATTGTTGAGAAGGATCTGGGTTGGCAGCATCGGCAAGAACGGGAGAAATAGCGAGGCGCCGGCCATGCTGAACATGTTGCCGAAGTTGGAGCTGGTGCCCATCATTATGTACTTCATGATGTTCGCGAAGGTGCGGCGACCTTCCAGCACGCCGTCATGGAGGACATACAGATCCTGATCCAGGAGGATCATGTCGGCCGCTTCCTTGGCGACATCGACGGCTGAATCCACCGACAGGCCAACATCGGCCGAGTGCAGCGACGGCGCATCGTTGATGCCGTCGCCTAGATACCCAACCACATGACCGCGGGCTTTGAGCGCGAGGATCACCCGATCTTTTTGGGACGGGTTGACCCGGCAAAACAAATTGCTCTGTTCCACCCTGGCCCGTAAGGCCGAGTCATCCATCTCGCCGATTTCTTTCCCGGTCAGCACTCCCTGCACTGCTATGTTCAAGGTCGCGCAGACATGCTGGGTGACCAATTCGCTGTCGCCGGTAACGATCTTCACAATCACGCCGCTTTCGGCAAGCGCCGCAAGCGCCGCTCCGGCGCTTTCCTTGGGCGGATCGAGAAACCCCGCAAAACCCGCGAACACCAGTTCCGCCTCGTCGCTGACGACCGCATGGGGATGGTCCCGCGGAACTTGCCGCCAAGCGATGCCCAACAAGCGAAAGCCTTCCTTTTCGAGGGCGATGCGCTGCCCGTGTATCCGCCCAAGGGTGGGAGCATCGAGAGGAGGTTGGACCTTATTTCCCTGTTCTTCATAGAGGTTACAAAGAGCAATGATCTCCTCAGACGCGCCCTTGACCACCAACAATCGTTCGTCGCCTTTCTCCAGGAGAACCGATACGCGACGCCGTTCAAAGTCGAACGGGACTTCGTCGATCTTTTTCCACTCGCTCACGTCAATGTTTTCGTGGTCGAGGATCGCGTCGTCGAGCGGGCTCTTCAGGCCCGTCTCGAAAAAGCTGTTGAGATAAGCGAATTCCAGCACGCGGTCGCTGGGCCTCCCTTCCGCGTCCACATGCTGCTCCAGCCTTATCTTCGCCTCGGTCAGCGTGCCGGTCTTGTCCGTGCACAGGATGTCCATCGATCCAAGATTTTGGATGGAGGCTAAGCGTTTGACGATGACGCGCTTCTTCGCCATGTGCAGCGCGCCCCGTGACAAGGTGACGGACACCACCATCGGCAGTAGTTCGGGGGTCAGGCCTACTGCGAGCGCGACAGCAAACAGAAAGGACTCGAGCCATGGCTTATGCAGTAGGGCATTCACCAACAGCACGAACAGCACCAGCAGGATAGTGAGGCGCATAATGAGCAGGCCGAAACGATGCGTGCCGATTTCGAAGGCCGTTGGCGGCGGTTGGCGACCAATGCTGTCGGCGATGGCTCCGATGGCCGTATTGGCGCCTGTTTTTACCACACGCATTCTGGCGCTGCCGCTGATGACGCTGGTGCCCATGAACACAGCGTTGGCGGCATCCTGTAGATCGGTCGCATCGGCCGATAGCGCACCGGGACGTTTCTCGACAGGATAGGGCTCACCGGTCAACAGCGCCTGCTTGACGAACAAATCGTGCGCTTCCAGCACCAAACCGTCGGCCGGGATCATGTCGCCTGCGGATAGCACGGCGAGGTCGCCGGGAACCACGTCGGCCACCGGCGTCTCCACTTGTTTGCCGTCCCGAATCACCGTGGCCCGCACCGATACGGACTGGCGCAAGCTCTCCGCTGCTTTTCCGGCGCGGTGCTCCTGGACGAAATCGAGTGTTACGCTGAATAGGACGATTGCCGAGATGATCAGAAAGTTGGCGACTTCGCCAGTGAAGGCCGAAATCGCGCTTGCCACGAGCAGCAGAACGACCAGAGGATTCTTGAAACGTGAGAGAAATTGCACAAACAGCGACTGTTGTTGACGGTCGTGGAACAGGTTCGGGCCAAATTCGGCGAGACGCGAACGTGCCTCGGCGCTTGTCAAGCCAGCCGCATCGGTAGCCAAGTTCGCTTCGTGGTTTGCAAGGGGCTTCAGCCACCAAGCGGAATCGTCATGAGACGCCTTGGGCGTTGCCTTGGACTTCTCCTGCATAAGAAATCGACGCCTCAGCCAAAGGGCTACGAGTAAACCAAAGTAGAGGCCCAAAAAATAATATAGGAATTGAGGCATGCTCGAAGTCGCTGTAGTTGAATTGACAGCAGCATCAGCGAGAGTCATTTGGAGGCCCACTGTTTTCGAAGACGTCGCTCGCGTGCCAACTTTGGCACTCTTCGCTGACCCGCCGGCATGGGCGCCGCCCGCACTATTTAGTTTGCTTGGCGCGCAGGCGGCTGGGTTCCCCGGAGGCCACAGTCCGCTTCGGGTCAGGAATAGCCATTCGCGGACGGCCGCTTCTCGCCATAAGCGGGCGCAGGGTCGATTTGAGTTGTAGTTCTCGCTTAGCGAGACTTCGAGAAACGTGGCGCCATTCGGCCCAGAGTGCGATCACGAAAAACGAAGTGATGGATCAATGCCGAACTGGCATGGATCGTGGCGAGGATGATAAGCCCATTCGCTAGAGCTTCATGAATTTCCTTCATGTTGTGCGCAAAGCCTTTGTCTTTGATCCATGGCGACGCGATATCGACAATCCCAAGCAAGGAAAGCGCATGTCCATCCGCGAATTGCGTCGCGACGCCAAAGACGATCACAGCGGCCAGCAACGCATATAGCGCAACATGGACGACCTTGGCGGCAATATCGCCCAGGCTTCCCAAAGGCGTCGATTCCAAAGGCGGCGGCGGGTCGATGAGACGCCAGCCGATACGAACGACCAATAGGATGGCGATCAACTCACCTGCAAAAACATGAATAAATTCTCCGAGATCCCGGGTGCTCCCCCGAGGAAGATCTTCGCCCGCGGTCCCAAGGACCCAAGCGAGGGCCACAAGGAGCACCGAAAGCCAATGAACTAGTTGCACGGCTGCGCCATAGCCATGCTGAGAATTGCGCCATTGCATTGAGGGCCTCCCCGAGCGTTCCGCAGAACTCTATCAAACGACTTGGTCCTCGCCTCGGCAAATTTGAGTCGAATGGTGACAGTCGATACGGCAAATTGTGTCAGCAATCAGCGAATCGGAGATGCCGCCAACAGCACACGAGACGTATCAGTCGAATGTTCCCGCAAAGCGCTAAGAGCGGCCGTCCCCCGGGGAATGAGTTCACGACCAATTACGAGACACGATCACTGCGATTGAATGCTGCCGAGCGCAACCGGACGCTCGGTGAGCGCCAGCCTTGAGAAGCATGGTCGCCGAGTCATCATGACGGCGACGAAGACACTTGGTTTTTTGTGGGCCGATGCGCGCCGCTGGGCATGATCCGAATCGTTGTGGTCATGCCCGGCTTGAGCCGGAGATTCCGATTTGTCGTCGTGATGACAACGTCATAGTTCGCGTTGGCTTCGCTCGGTTTCGGGTTAAGCGAAATTTGCGTTAGTCTTCCGACAAACGGATGGCTCAAATCCGTTTCGAGGCTTACCGACACCGCGTCGCCCAGTCGCAGCGCGTAGGCCACTCGTGAATCGGCGGTGACATTGATTTTCAAAGTGCCGGGATCCGCAGCGACGCGAAACAAGGGCTCCGTCTGCGCGGCGACGACCGATTGGCCAACCGTCACGTTCCGGGTGACGACCGTCCCCGCGATCGGCGAAACGATGGAGGTGTGCTCAAGATTGCTCTGAGCGGCGGCGAGCGCCGCTTGGGCTAAAGCGGCAGCAGCTTCTGCGTCGGCGACCTCAGCTCGCATTTGCTCGAGGGCATTTTGCGAGACTTTTAGCGCGCTGAGCGCGATAGCTTTGCGCTTAAAGAGGCTCTGATTTCGCTCATACTTGCCTCGCGCACGAGTCAAGTGGGCCCTGGATTTCTCCAGCCGTCCGTTGGCCAAGCTGAGATCAACATTGCCGCCTTCAACAATGAACCGGTATGGGCGCGCGTCGATTTGCGCACAAACTTGTCCAGCCTTCACGATAGACCCGACATCGCAAAACACGACGTCTATGACGCCAGAGGTGAGGACGCCAATGGCCGTCGAGTCGCTGGTGATGTGCGCGGTCATGATCTCGCTCCACCCGCTCTCGGGCTCCGGCGCGCCTTGGCGAAAGCGAGCAAAGTAATCCCAGCTCAGATAAACGCCGGCGGCGGCGAAGGCGAGGGTGACGAGCACGCCTGCGGACATTCGCCAACGTCGTCCGCCATCGGAGGCGAGTTCGAGCGCTCGTTCGAACGCCGTTACGCCACGGTTCTCGCGGGTATTCGGCCCTTTGTCAGGCGCCTGCGACTCGATATCCAATTGCGCTGCAGCGTCCTCGTAGATGTCCTCTTCTTGCGCGTTGTGTATATGCACGAGGGACTCTATTGACTCGATGATGCGTTGGGCGTCGCGGACCAGATAGGGCTCAACGTCGCTCGGCCGCAGCCCATCCGATAGGCGGCCCAGAAGTCTGGCCTGATGCAAGATTTCGCGATGCGCGCGACTCATGGCGCTCAACCCATGGCCGTTCTTGAGATAGCTCGACACGCGCGGATAGATCGTCGCCTCGTCCTCGCGTTCGTGCCGGGTGATCACTGTTTCGATGATCCCATTGGCCTCCAGAATGTAGTCCACCGCCTCGGCCCCTTGTGCGTCATCCAGCGCATCGGCTATCTGACGCAAGCGTTCGAGACTTGGCGCTAATCTCTCGTGATCCTCGCGAAGAATCGCCGCGGCCGCCTCCGACATCGGCGGGTGACCGAGAGCGTGGGGCGGCGCAAGCGCGCGCAGCGCATTGAGAATTACCGCTACGTCGATCGCCTCCTGTATGAGCGCTCCCGCGACCGGCGTCACATAGCCGAAAGCGGCTGCGATCATTGTCCCGCCCGAGAGCGCCATCCCCGCGACAATGCTCTGCATTGCGATGGCCCGCGTGCGCCGGGCAATCGCAACCGCGTCAGCGACGCGATCGAGACGATCGACGAGAATGACCGCGTCCGCCGCCTCCGAAGAGGCGCTCGCGCCGCGCGCGCCCATGGCCAAGCCCACATCGGCCGCGGCCAGGGCCGGGGCGTCGTTGATGCCATCGCCGACCATCAAGGTCGGAGCGAGTCGCCGTTCCATGACGACCGCGTCAACCTTGTCGGAAGGAACGCGTTCGGCGAGCACCGCATCGAGATCGAGGGCAGCCCCGATCGTTTCGGCGGGTTCGGCGCGATCGCCGGTCACCATGACGATTCTGGATACGCCCGCCCGCCGCAACGCCTGAATCGCTCGCGGCGTCTCACTGCGCAACTCGTCGGCGAACAGAAAAACGGCGATCACGCGCCCGTCGACGGCCACGAATACCGTCAGCGCCGAACGCCAGGACGCGCGCCGCGCCGCCCTGCGCGCCCATTCCTCCAGTCGCCCTTCGCCATGGGCGAATTGGAGTGAGCCGACGCTGACTTTGCGACCCTCTATGACGCCCTCCAATCCAGATCCCAGCACCTCGCGAACGTCCTGAGGGGCCTGGAGCGAAAGCCCTTTGCCGCGAGCTGTGGAGACGATTGTCGCTCCTAGAATATGATGCGAAGCTTGCTCGATCGAAGCCGCAAGCCGCAACGCTTCGTCGGGCGCTACGCCGGGAGCAGTCTCGACGGCGACGAGGCGGGCGCCGCCAACCGTCAAAGTCCCGGTCTTGTCGAACATGACGGTGTGGATGCGCGCGAGCGTCTCGAGCGGGCCCCCGCCCTTTACAAGGACGCCTCGGCGCGCCGCTTGCGAGGTTCCTCCTATGAAAGCCGCCGGCGCAGCAAGGATCAGCGGGCATGGCGTCGCCGCAACGAGCACCGCGAGCGCGCGGACGGCGTCGCCCGATAGCCACCAGGCGGCTCCGGCAATACAAAGCGTGACAGGCAGAAGCAGCAGCGCGAAACGATCCGCCAAGCGGATAAACGGGGCCTTGGCGGTCTGCGCCGCGGTCACCATGCGGACAATGCCAGAATAGGCGCTATCGCCGGCCGTGGCGACGGCGCGCATTTCGAATGCGTCGCCTACGTTGATCGTTCCGCTACTAACTGCCTGCCCTGCTTGCCGCATCACGGGGATCGGCTCGCCTGTCAGCATTGATTCATCGATCAGAGCGCTCGGGCTGGCGACGTGACCGTCGATCGGAACGACCTCGCCGGCGCGCACCAGGACAACGTTCCCCACATCGATCTGATCAATCGGCACATCTTCGAGCGCGTCTCCGTGCTTGCGGTGTGCGAGACGCGGCGCGCGATCGATGAGCGCCTTCAAATCTCGTTCTGCGCGACCGACTGCGAAATCTTCGAGCGCCTGGCCGCCGGCATACATCACGGCGACGATCGCCCCGGCCAGTGTTTGGTCAAGCGCAAGAGCCGCTGTCATCGATAAGAGCGCGAGCAAGTCGACGCCCATTCGCCCGGCGCGCAGGTCACGAATAATCGAAAACGCGAGAGCAGCGATAACGGGCGTAGCTGAGGTAATCCATGCCCAACGAGCAAGTCCGGAGCGCCCGGCGGTCATGGCGACAAGACCAACCGCGAGCCCGCCCAATGCGATGACGATCAATGCACGCCGCATAGTTAGATCGTTGATCTGAATTGTTCCCCCCATCACCTGCGCTTTCCAACCCAGCTTCCATTACGAACACAACAATATCGCCCGCAGGATGTCGATTTTAGCCGCGCTCGATCGTCAAGCGCATAATCGCTCAGTCACAGGTAGTAGCTTCCAGGGCTCGATGCGCCACCATATCGCTGCCCGCCCGCATGAGCGAGCGCGTGGTCTGCAATGACCGCTTTGGGTCAAAAGCGGACATCTCGATAAGTCTGCTAACTAAAGGTTTGACCCTGCGGCGTCACGGCGCATCTTTAGTGATCATTAGCCATAGCTGGGCCCACATGCGGGCATCTGCCTCGGCGCGGTGGCGGCGAATTTGCTCGGCGTCATCCACTGCCATTCGATACCGGCTTCTGTCGAATTTTCGGTCTGCAACCGTTTTCTCAAGCAAAGTGTCGGCGCTGGTTTGGCGTACAAAGAATGAAGGCTCGATCCCAGCTCCCTCAAATATCTGGCTGAGCCAAGCCTCACCAAACGGGCTATCGGAATAAAGCTCTCGTCCGGCGAGCTCGCGGTTCATGGCGCCAGCAATATCGCGTAGAGGAATGCCTTGCGCGGAAAGCTCTGCAAGCGAAATCCCGTGCAGGGCTTCCGCGTTCTCGTCCCAGCCTGCTGCGATCTGCCACTCAGCTAGCGGACGAACCAGGTGCGAGGCAGAAATAATCTGACCGTCATCGGGCCGAACGTATGCCCAGCCGATTTCGATTACAAAGCCGTCAAGACTTGAAGCCTCGCAGTCATAGAACACCGGCGAGGAAAGATCGGCCATCTATATTTCTCCACTGAGGTGGTGCGACGTCACTCAACGAGCTGATCCGAATTCAGAGCCGGCACCTTGCTCCTCGCGTCCGCTAGCAAGAACGCGATAGACGTGCATACGCGAGCATCCCAACGATTTTGCAATAGCGGCAACCCCGTGCCCGGCATTAGCCATTGCGAATAGTTGTTTCCGGTCAATCCGACGTTTGCCTCCGCGATACACGCCCTCGGCTTTCGCCCGATCGATGCCTTCGCGCTGACGCTCTTTGATGAACCGCCGCTCCAATTGCGCCACCATGCCAAGGACGGTCATGACAATTCGACCGGTTTCGCCGCGCGTCGTCACGTGAGGATCAAGCACGGTCACGAACGCTTCTCGCTGGTCGCACTCGTGAACGATGTTGAGGACGTCGCGAGTGTCGCGACCGAGTCGATCGAGGCGCGTCACCATTAGCTCATCTCCCGGCCGCAGGAACTCAATGATGGTCGCCAGCTCACTTCGGCCGGCGCGACTTCCGCCTGAAACCTTTTCCGAGCGAATGACCCCACAGCCTTCTGCTTTCAGGCGAGTGAGTTGGGTGTCGAGGTCTTGATCAATGGTGCTGACGCGGGCGTAGCCAATTCGAGCCATAGGCTGTCACCTCAGGGTGTTAAGCCCGACCCTACAGTGTCACGAATAGTCGCCGTCAACCCCGAAGTGACATGTCTATTGATAACGGATGTTACGTCGCGCGAGGGTATACCCTGGGGTTGCAGATCATAACTTAATTAAGGGCGCAGCAGGTTCACATCGAAGTTAGCGGTTTTCCGAGGGCAGGGATGGGCCACGCAGGGGCTCGCTCGTTTTCGAGCCCCCATTCATCCGCCCGCTCACGCACTGCGAGCACGGTGAGCGTAAGCCGCCGGGAACCGGTCGAGGCAATCGATTCCATTGAATAAGACATGGTTTCTCCTTCGGTTTGATCATGCAAACCGCCGCGAAAGGCGCTAGAAACCGGCGCAAAGCGGAAACAAGGTTTCCGCTTACTTGGGGCCTGATTTTGGGGAAAGGCGTTTTTGCGACAGAAACGCTCTTCCCTGGTTCGCGGGGACGCCGGGCCGCCTTCTGGTCGAGTTTGTTGTTTCTATGGTCTGCTTCTCCATTCTGTTCGCATAAATCCGCCTTCAGATACCGACGGCCTCACCCGCGAAAATAAGAAGCCGCCCGCCGCCTGCAAGGGCCGGGGTAACTGTCATCTGAGGGGCGCGCCCGACTTTATCTGGGGTTGGTCAGATCAGTGAAATCGTCCGCTTGTCGGCGCGTCAATTTACTGAATGCCTCACTGAATATCGCCTTTATAAGATTGCCCGCGTACGAGGCTTGAAATGCACGACTTCTTTCGAACGCTCGCTCCCGAGCAATTCGACGCGCAGGTCACCGTTCACGCCGATGGTAGTTATGCCTATTCATACGACGGCGTCCTGATCTTCGTGCCTGCCTTAATACAAGCGTGCCGAGCGGGATTTTTGGACGCGCACTTGGAGGCGCAGCTCAAAGGAGCGGCCTCGCAGTTGCTGCAAGAGGGATTTCGAAGCGCTGACTATCTCGGACGTGGGCGCTACGCGGTAGTCCTGGAGCGCTCCCGCGCTAAAGGCGAATCGTCGTTCTTTCCGACTCATGAGATGAAGGTGTTTAGCATCAGGCCGCAATCGGACGGCACCATCCTGATTGGCGGTTCCCGACCAGGCGCGACTGCCCCGTGCCAACTTGTTGGGACAGACGCCGAAATCGATGGCAGGCTCACAGTGACGCTGGGGAAGGGCATCAAAGTGCTCGGCCATAATGCGCAAATTAAGCTGTCGAATCTGGACCATTTCGGCGGGTACCAATGGCGCATCAAGTCGCCCGACGCCGATCCGTTCATGATCGTCCAACCCATGAAATAAAGCCGAGCGGCGAAGGATCAGATATGAGCATCGAGGTCATCGTCTTCGACATCCTCCTCATCGACGCAATCAGCGCGAACCTGGCGCTCGTATTGTGGGTCGGCTCGCTCCTGTATCGCGCCGGCATGCTGTTCTAATCCTCAGAACAACGCCTGACCGCCCGATCTTCAGTGGTACAAGTGGCTGAGCAGCCTCCCACTCCCCATTCGGCGCGCGACACCGCATGTCATATACGCGCGGGTGTTCATGCGAGGCGTCTGCTGCGAAATTCTCGCTTCCGTATATTTGGAGAGGAACATCCGAAGCACGAGAACGAGATCCGCCGCATATTTCGACGCGCCCAAGTCAATCGCCGCACGAATGTCAGAGACAATCATCTTACGTACGGCGCTTGGGCCGCGCTTCAAATTCAAAAGGTAACTCGATAGCAGCGATTGGTGCCTCGTCGAAAGGACAGCCCCCGAGAAGAGTTCGTTTGTTTCGAGCGCCGCGAACTTTGCGCATTCTTCAAGGGTAATCATCGGCATGACTCCACCTTGGCCGCTCATGGCGACCATATATCGTTGTTTCGTTTGATGCTGACCTCGCATTGCTCGTGTGCTGCGCCGCAAAGAAGAGCTGCGTGCGAGCCAGGCAGAGAGCCGTCGAGGAATGAGTTTTTCTACCAAGACATTGTGAACCCGCTGTGGCGTCACTCGCACAATGTCATGAAAAAAATTTAATCACATTCCGACGGAACATTTTGATCCGCCGCCCAGTGTTTCGCGCGCGCTTGTCGGCACGCGCCTGCTGCGGCATCTTCCTCGGCGACCCCGGAAGATGTCGACCTCCTTATCAGCCCTCATCGCTTTCTTCGTAGGAGCACCATCGCAGAGCTCAACGACGCATTTCTTCGTCAGGGTGCATCAGGCGTTACCTGCTTCACCAACGGGCTCGCCGCGCCCCCACAACGGCGCAGGAGGCGCAGGAACAGATTGTGCGCCGCGTTGGGGAGTTCGACGCCTTCACCGAGGGCAGCGATCCCTATGGCGAGCACGATCGAAATCGGCGATACATACAACGACCTTGGCGCTCGCATCGTGGCACCCGAGAGCGATCTCAATCTCGGGATCGTCATCCTGCTCAACGGCGCGACCACGATCGCCTTCTCGATCGACACCACCACGCCCGGCGAGCACACCCTTCTCTACACCGTCACTTCGCCTACCACCGACCTCACCGGCGGCATCACGCGTTCCGTCACCATCTCCCCTGCCAAGCAATTGCCTGCGCCAGTGGAAGAACACCCGAATCCCTTCACCTCACAGCCCGCCAACGATAACCTTCCGCTACAAGGCGAGGTTGGTCAACGCGGTTCATGGTGAGGTGAGGAGGACGCCCTCATCGCGGCGAAGGCATAGTACCGTTCCGACGGCTTCACCGCGGCGGTCGCCATGGGTCGAGATCGTTATTGTGGCGCCAGCGGTCGTGGGAAGCGCGCAACTTCTGGGTTCGCTGCAGAAATTGAGCGCCACGAATGTGCGTTCTTGGCCAGAAACACGCTCGTAGGCGAGAATGTCATCGCTAGAGCACAAGAGACGCCATTCGCCCTTGTTGAGCGCGGCACGTTCGCGCCTGTAATGGAGCAGCTTTCGCGTCAAGGCGAGGATCGATGAATTGTCGTCGCGCATTGTCGCGACGTTGCGTGTCTCACGGTCTGGCGTCAGCGGCAGCCAAGGCTCGCGCGTCGAAAATCCCGCGAATTGGCCTGCGTCCCATTGCATGGGCGTTCTAGACGGATCACGGCCGACGCCAAGGTCCGGCTCGCGCTTCGCCCAAGGGTCCTGCACGCGATCCGCCGGAATATCGACGTGCCCGATCCCGATTTCATCGCCGTAATAGAGCGTCGGCGTGCAGCGAAGCGTCAGAAGCAGCATCGTGGCGATCCGCGCCTGCGCCACGCCAACGCGCGCCGCAATGCGCGGCCTGTCGTGATTGCTGAGCACCCAATTCGGCCAGGCGCCTTGCGGCAGCGCCGCTTCATATTTCTCGATCAATCGGCCGATCTCGGCGGCGTTCCAGCGCGCATCTAGAAGCTGGAAATTGAACGGCAGATGGACGCCTTGCAGCTCTTTGCCGTAATAGGCGACGAGCCGCTCGATCGGCAGATAGATTTCGCCGATCAGCAGGCGATCGTGAAATTCATCGACCACCCGTCGCATCTCGGCGATGACATCATGTACTTCGGATTGGTCCGAGGAATAGGTCTGGGCGAGACGAATGATGTCGGGACCTTCTCCGGTCCAACTCGGATTGGCCGGATTATCTCGGAAGGCGGCGTCCTTGACGATATGCGAGATCACATCGACGCGAAATCCGTCGACGCCGCGTCGCAACCAGAAACGCAGTACGTCATGCATTGCCGCGCGAACTTGCGGATTGCGCCAGTTGAGATCGGGCTGCTCGGGCAAGAATGAGTGCAGATAATATTGTTGCGTTTGCTCATCCCAGCTCCAGGCGCCGCCGCCGAAATGGCTGAACCAATTGTTCGGCGGCCTGCCGTCCGGCGCGGGATCGCGCCAGAGATACCAGTCGCGCTTGGGATCGCTACGCGCGCTCTTGCTCGCGAGAAACCAGGGATGCGCATTGGACGTATGGTTTGGAACGAAATCGATAATGATTTTCAGTCCTTTTGCATGCGCCTCATCGACAAGCGCGTCGAAACGCGCAAGCGAGCCAAAGAGCGGATCGACATCGCAATAGTCGGAGACGTCATAGCCGAAGTCTTGCATTGGCGAAGGATAGAAGGGCGAGAGCCAGATCGCGTCGACGCCGAGCCAGACGAGATAGTCGAGCCGGCGCCGCACGCCCTCGAGATCGCCGACGCCGTCGCCATCCGAGTCCTGAAAGGAGCGCGGATAGATTTGATAGACCGTTCCTGTTCGCCACCAGGAGTGCGGCATGTGCGCCTCCAACGCTCGTTAAGTCGAAATCATGCGCAAGCTTGCGGTCAGCAAATTTTTCCGGTCCGCGCTGAGGCCGACTAGAATATCGAAAGCGCCGGGCTCGAACATGACCTCCATATCCTCGCCTGGAAAGGAGAAGCTTTCTGCGGTCAGCGTGAAAGCAACCGTCTTGCTCTTACCGGGCGCCAAGGCGACCTTGTCCCAGGCTCTCAACTCCATCAGCGGGCGCCCGACGCGCGCCGTGACGTCATGAATGAAGAGAAAGATCGTCTCTTCCGTCGCAACCTCGCTCTCATTGCGCGCATCGACGCGCGCCTCGACCTCATCGCCGAGCGTGAACTCAAGCCGATTGATGCGAAGATTCGTCAAGGTCACGCGCGCAAAGGAAAGTCCGTGGCCGAAAGGAAATTGTGGCTCAACAGGACAATCGAGATATTTGCTACTGTAGAAATTGTTCGCGTCCGGCGGGCGCCCCGTCGATCGCGACGCATAGAAAATCGGAACCTGCCCGACATCGCGCGGCCAAGTGACGGCAAGCCGCGCGCAAGGGTTGAAGCGGCCCGTCAGCACATCGGCGATGGCATGGCCCGCCATATCGCCAAGGAACCATGTGGCGAGCACGGCCTGCGCCTGTTCGAAAAGCCAAGGCGCGGTCAATGGGCGTCCGCAAGAAAGAAGCGCGATCGCCGGCGCGCCGGTCGCCATTATGCATTCCGCAAGCTGGCGCTGCTTTCCAGGCAAGCCAGGCGTCGCGCGACAGGCCGCTTCGCCGCTCATGCCGGCGGATTCTCCCAAGCAGAGCACGACGACATCGGCGCTTCTCGCCAGGGCGCGAGCCTGTTCGATTCCGCTCTCGTCGTCGCCCTCAATCGAGACGCCCGCGCAATGAATGATCTCAAAAGCCGGCAAGGCGGCCTTGAGCCCTTCGAGGATCGTGACGCAATTTTCAGCGGCCCCGGCCGCCGACCAGGGACCAAGCATGTCGGCGCGCGCATCCGCCAGGGGTCCAATGACGGCGACGCGGCGCACATCCGCGGCAAGCGGCAAAATGCCCCGATTGGACAGTAGCGTGATCGCGCGCCGGGCGGCGTCCAGCGCCAGCTGCCGATGCGCCTCCTGAACGCCTTCAGCGGGCGTCGCGAACCGATAGGGATCGTCGAATAGTCCAAGCCGCTCTTTTAGCCGCAAGACGCGCGCGACGGCTGCGTCAATGTCGGCTTCGGCCACCAGGCCGCGCGCCAGCGCCTCCGGCAGGCAGCGCAAATAGGCGCCGCTCACCATATCCATGTCGACGCCGGCAGTGAGCGCAAGGGCCGCCGCTTCGACAAGATCGGCGGCGACGCCATGCTCGACGAGCTCCGTGACCGCCGTGTAATCGCTCATGATGACGCCGTCGAAATCGAGTTTACGCCGCAAATATCCGTTCAACAGCTTGTCGTGCGACGTCATTGGAACGCCGTTGACATTGTTGAAGGCGGACATGATCGCCGCGCATCCTGCTTCGACGGCGGCCCGAAACGGCGGCAGATAGACTTCGTGCAGCATGCGCTCCGAGACGTCGACAGCCGCATAGTCGCGTCCTGCCGTGGCGGCGCCGCCCGCGCAGAAATGCTTGGCGGTCGCCGCGAGCGCGCCTCGATCGCTCAGGCGCTCGCCCTGGAAGCCTCGAATTTTCGCCTGCGCGAATTTCGATCCGACAAAGGGGTCTTCGCCCGGTCCCTCCGCAATCCGGCCCCAGCGCGGATCGCGCGAGACGTCGAGCATCGGCGCGAAGCTCAGATGAATGCCCTCGCATGCCGCCTCTAGCGCCGAAGCGCGGGCCGTGCGCTCCCATAAGAGCGGATCAAAAGCGCCGGTCTCCGCAAGCGGTACCGGAAAGATCGTGCGATATCCATGGAGAATGTCGAGGCCAAAAATCAGCGGCACGCCCAATCGAGTCTCCTCGACCGCAAGCCGCTGCGTCCGCGCGACGACATCGCGCCCCCAAAGGTTGAAGACGCCGCCAACCTGGCCGGCGCGAATGTCTTGCGTCGTCTCGCCTGGGACGATTGGGCCAGTGGCAGCCTGCCCGGCCGTGACGAGGTTGAGCTGGCCGAGCTTCTCCTCGAACGTCATGGCGCGCAGAAGGGACTCAATCCGGCTCATGGCGTCGCCCACATAATTATCGTCGTTTCAACCGTCCGTCTCGGCGCGGACCTGGGCCTCGCCTTAGCGGAACAATCCGTTCTAAACTGCATGTATAACAGATCATCCGGCCGCCGACGGCGCGAAACGGTTGGAGACGGCGCCGTGAAATTGCTTGGGCGAGATCGTTTAAGATGATTGATCAAGACAACCCGCAGCAGGAAGCAATGGCTCTGGGAACGACCACGGCCGTCACCCTATGGCCGCATCTCAAGATGATCCTCGACGCCCTTCGCGCATCTCGCCAAAGATTCGCGCTCTATTGGCTGGGCTTCGCTCTCGTCGTGATCATCAGCGCAACGGCCTATGGCCAGATTCGGCTAAACGCGTGGAATAAGCCTTTTTACGACGCGCTGTCGCGAAAGGAGCTCTCCGCCGTTATCGAGCAGCTTTTGGTTTTTGCCTATATCGCCGGCGCATTGCTGGTTCTCAACGTCGCTCAGACGTGGCTGGCTCAGATGGCCAAGCTGAAATTGCGCGAAGGGATGACCCGGGATTTGTTCTTTCAGTGGCTGAAATCGCATCGCAGTTTCCGCATCGCGAGTTTGGGCGAAATCGGCGTCAACCCAGACCAGCGCATTCATGCGGACGCGCAGCGGCTCGCCGAGGTCTCAACGGATTTAGGAGTCGGCCTTCTGCAAGCGACTTTGCTGCTCTTAAGTTTCGTCGGCGTGCTGTGGGGACTCTCCGAAGGCGTTGCATTCGGCCTATTCGACAGGAAGATCGTCATTCCGGGCTATATGGTCTGGTGTGCGCTCCTCTATGCAAGCGTCGCTTCTTTCGCCAGCTGGCGTGTCGGGCGCCCGCTGGTCGAGCTCGGCGCCCAACGCTATGCGCGAGAATCCGAAATGCGTTTTGCGCTGATGGATGTCAATGAACACGGCGAAGCGATTGCGGTTTCCCGCGGCGAGAAGCTGGTGGAAGATCGTCTGCACCGGGAGCTCGATCGTCTTCTCGACGTGTTGCGCCGAATTGTCTCCGCAACCACCAATCTGACTTGGGTGACCGCCGGCTATGGCTGGTTCACCATCGTTGCGCCCATCATCGTCGCCGCCCCCGCCTATTTTGCAGGAAGTCTCACCTTCGGCGGCTTGCTCATGGCAGTGGGGGCTTTCACTCAGGTGCAGCAATCGCTGCGCTGGTTCGTCGACAATGCCGGAACGATCGCCGATTGGCGCGCGACGCTGCATCGCGTCGGCGGTTTTCGGCAAGCCTTGATCGACATCGACAAGGCCGATTTGGACGCGCGCCGCATCACATTCGAAGAGACGTCCGACGATCGGTTTGTCCTCGACGAACTGTGCATTCTTTCGCCCGCCGGACTAACGAGCTTAAGCGAAGCGCGTGTCGAGATTGCGCCCGGCGAACATGTGCTGATCGTAGGCGAGCCGAGATCCGGCAAGACGCGGTTGTTTCTGGCGATGGCGGGATTGTGGACATCCGGGAGCGGACGCATTCGTCTGCCGTCGGCGGAAAGCGTTATCTTTGTCCCGAAGCGCGCCTACATACCCGATCTTTCATTGCGCGCGATTATATCCTACCCGTCGCCATCGAGCGATTTCTCTGAGGAAGCCTATGTCGCGGCGCTGACTCGTTTCGATTTGGGACATTTCGCGTTTCTGCTGGATCGGGTGGCGCGATGGGAGAAAGAGCTGACAGATCCCGAGCAGCAACAACTCGCCTTTGCACGCGTCCTGCTGCACAAGCCGCGGTTCGTCGTTGTGGACGAGGCGATCGAGTCGCTCTCGCCCCAGGCACGCCAAACGCTTTTCGATGTCTTCGGACAAGAGCTGGCGGGAACGGCGCTAATCTATGTTAGCGGACCAAAAAGTCAGGACAAGTTCTTTGGGCGCGTGTTGCATTTGACGCTGGACGCGCGACAACGGCTGCCCGAACGTTCGGCCGCATCAAACGCTCGCTTGGCCAATTGAGCCGGCCGGCGCGAGCGATATTTGCTCGCGCGCGAGACGCAGTCGTGCAAGACCGCCCCATAATCCGCCGAAGTCGCCGAGCGTCGCATGTACGATTTCAGGCAGCGCCGGATTCTTGCGCGGCAGCGCCTGCAGATGCGTCCATATGCGATCGATCGGAATGCCAACTTCGTTCATCATCGAGCCGCCAATGACGATGCGGTCGGGCGACCAATGCGCGATCGCATTGTGCAGAGCCCGCGCGGTGAGCCGAGCGAGTTCATCCCACACGGGATGGTCCTTGCCGAGCTCTCGCGGAGGAATGTTGAAGCGCGCGGCGATCGCGCGGCCAGAGACAAGCTCCTCGAAAGTGCGCGCCGAATCGTCGACATATTGCTCGCCAATCTCGAAACCATAGGTTGTGCGATCGATTTGGCCATCGACGATGCGCGCGCCGTTCACGCCCGTCGAGATCGTGACATAGGCGAGGATCGCCGAGCCCTTTCCCGCGCCATCGGTCGCTTCGCCGAGGCCCACAAGGGCGGCGTCGTTCTCCAACACGGTGGGCGCGCCAACAGTGGATTCGATGTCGTCGGCGATTTTGGCTCCATTCCATTTTGGAAGATTGGGCGCGTGGACCAGAACGCGCTTATCGCGCGACAGCACCCCTGGAACGCCGATCGCCACGCCGTCGATCGACGCGCCCGTCGACGCCCCTACAGCTGCAGCGTACAGAGCGTCGAGCGCTTCTCGGTAATTCTGCCGCGTATCGACGATGACGGGTTCTAGGAACGCACCAAGGTCATGAGCGCCTGCGAGCCGCGTCTTCGTTCCGCCAATATCGATGACGACATGCATCTTGCTAAACATCCCTGACGATGGGCGCTATCCATCGTTTTGTTTTGGTTGCGTGAGCGCATCATGTAGATAGGCGATCGCACACTCCAGCGTGAAGAGCTGATTGTAGTGGGCCTCGGGAATATTGACCCCCAGTCGATCATGAATGGCGACGACGAGATTGGCGAAATCCATCGAATCAAGATCGAAGACTTCACGTAAATCGTCTTGATCGCGAGCCAACGCGAGATCGGCCTCGGGCGCGATTTCGCCAATGAGCTCCAGGATGAGCGCTCTGATTTCGGCGTCCGTCATAATTTATCCGGCTCCTGTAAGAGACGCCCGACCGCGGCGAGATACAGGCCGCCGATATGGCCGTCGGTGACCCTATGATCCGCCGCGAGGCTGACGGTAACGAGCGGACGAGTCTCGATGCGCCCATCGACGACCCATGGACGCGTGACCACACGGCCAAATCCGACGATCGCGACCTGCGGAGGATAGATAATGCCGGTCACCGATTCCGCGCCGCGATCGCCGACGCTCGTGACGGTAACAGTGGGTGAAGTGAGTTCGGAGCTGCGCAAATTCCCGCGCCGCGCGCGTTCGACGAGGTCGCGCATGGCTCCCATCAATTCGGCGAGCGATTTCTTATCCGCGTCCCGAATTGCTGGCGCGATCAGGCCGCCACCCCGCAGAGAAATTGCCCAACCGACGTGAATGCTCGAAGAAGGAATAAAGGCGCCATTTTCATAAGCGCCGTTGAGCTGCGGTTGCTCACGCAAGGCCAAGGCCGCAGCCTTGAGAAAGAGCACGGCGGGCAGAATGCGTTCGACTGGGGTCTTCTCGGCGTTGAAGCGCTCGATCCAGGTCAAAGCGCCGCACAATTCGACCGTTTCTGTGAGGTAATAGTGAGGAATTTCCCGCTTCGATCGGCTCATCGCGGCGGCGATCGCCTTACGCATTTCCGAAAGATCGAGGCCTCTTTTTACCGGCGCTCGAGTTTGCGCGGCCACAGCCGCCTCGACATCGGCAAGCCGGATCGAACCTTCGACGCCGCTCCCCTTCACGATGGTTGCGATATCCACATTTAGCGCCGCCGCGCGCCACCGCGCTGCGGGCGTGATCTTCAATCTTCCGCCGAGCGGCGCGAAGATGGCGCTTAGCGGCGGCGCCTCACGCGGCGTTACGGTCGGGGGCGCGGCGACGACAGATTCGGCGGCGGGCGCTGGCGTGGCGCCCTCTGCGCCGTCGATCTGCGCAAGAGCTGTCCCGACCGGCACGCGCGCGCCGACCGGAACGAGGATGTTGGAGACGACGCCCTCCAGAAAGATTTCTACCTCTATCGCGCCCTTTTGCGTCTCGACCACCGCGACGACATCCCCGGATTTGACGCGATCGCCAGGCTTCACGAGCCACTCGACAAGCGTGCCGGCCTCCATGTCGGCGCCGAGCGCTGGCATTTTGAACGCGCTCATGACGGACGGACAAGTTCGCGTGCTACTGCGACGATCGTCGCCACTTGCGGCAGGCAAGCGTCTTCGAGATGCGCCGCATAGGGTATCGGCGCCTCTCGCGAGCACACGCGCCGCAGCGGCGCGTCGAGTTCGAAGAAAGCCTCTTCTGCGATGCGCATGCCGATTTCGGCCGAAATCGACCCGCTACGCCAGCCTTCGTCAATGATGACACAGCGCCTCGTCTTTGCGACTGAGTCGAGAATGGTCTTCGTGTCGAGCGGCCTGAGCACGCGCAAATCGATGACTTCTGCATCGATCCCCTCGGCAGCAAGCGCGTCCGCCGCGTCCAGCGCCTTGAACAGACTACCGCCATAGGTGATGAGGCTTACATCTCGTCCGGCGCGACGCAATTTCGCATGCGCGATATCGACCTTCTCCATGTGCGGTGGAAGATCGCCTTCCATATTATAGAGCATGACATGCTCGAAAATGATCACGGGATTGGGGTCTGCGAGCGCGCCCTTCAGCATAAAGCGCGCATCCTCGACGGTCGCGGGCGTCAGAACGCGCAAACCGGGGATATGCGCATACCAACCCTCGAGGCTGCGCGAATGCTGCGCCCCGACGCGTCGCCCGCCGCCGGTGGCCATCCGAATGACGAGGGGGATCGCGAACTGGCCGCCCGACATATGCGGAATGGTGACGGCGTTGTTGACGATTTGATCGAGCGCGAGCAGGCTGAAATTCACGGTCATGATTTCCACGATCGGTCGCATCCCCGCCATGGCGGCGCCGACCCCCGCGCCGACGAAGGCGCTCTCCGAGAGCGGCGTGTCACGAATGCGCTCCTCGCCAAACTCCTCAAGGAGACCCTTCGTCACTGCGTAGCAGCCGCCATAGCGGCCGATGTCTTCGCCCATTAGGAAGACGCGTGAATCAGAGAGCAGCGCCTCGCGAAGCGCCTGCTTGCAGGCCTCGCGATAGGTCATGCGCGTGGCGGCGGCGTTCGCTTGCGGTGCGTTCACGACGGGACCGCCTCCATCGTGACGAAGCGTTCAACCTCCGAAACCGGTTCTAGACCGCCGGCTTCCGCGAAAGCGACTGCGGCCGCGATTTCCTTGTCGACCTCCTCTTCAATCGCCGCAAGCTCTTCGGGCTTGATCAAGCGATTGGCTTCCAACCAGGTCTGGAAGCGGACGATCGGCCCCTTTTTGCGCCAAGCTTCGACTTCATCCTTCGAGCGGTAGAGTTGCGCGTCGAACATTGAATGCGCCCGAAAACGATAGGTTCGGCACTCGAGGAAATAGGGGTCGTTTTCGCTGCGAATTCTATCAATGGCGTTTCTCGCCGCGCTTTCGACAGCGACCACATCCATGCCGTCTACCTTCTCGCCAGCGACTCTGTAGCCCGACGCCTTATGCACGAAGTCGATATCTGCCTCCGCGCGCTCGACCGCCATGCCCATGGAGTATAGATTATTCTCGCAGACGAACAGGATCGGAAGCCGCCAGAGCTTGGCCAAGTTGAGCGTCTCGTGGAACTCGCCCTCGTCCACCGCTCCTTCGCCAAAGAAGCAGGCCGTGACAGTGGATCGTCGCTGCATCTTGTCGGCGAGCGCAACGCCGAGCGCCAGTGGCAGGCCTCCGCCGACGATGGCGTTGCCGCCATAGAAACGGCGCGCGCGATCAAAAAAATGCATGGAGCCGCCGCGCCCGCGGCAGCACCCGTTCAGTTTACCCATCATCTCGGCCATCAGGCACTTCGGATCGACGCCGCGGGCGAGCGCCTGGCCATGTTCGCGATAGGTCGCGATAACGGCGTCATCTTGCGTCAGCGCCTCCATCACGCCGACCGAAACGGCCTCCTCGCCGTCGTAGAGGTGAAGAAAGCCGAGAATCTCTTGCGCCTGATAGAGCTCGACGCATTTGGCCTCGAAATGCCGGATGCGGATCATCGCTTTCAAGAGATGAAGCAAGTGGACGTGATCGAGATGCACTTTCTTGGTCATCGCTCGTCACTCTCCAGCGTCGAAAGATCGCCTTCCGGCAGGCCGAGCTCGCGCGCCTTGAGCAAGCGCCGCATGATCTTGCCGCTACGGGTCTTCGGCAGATTGGCGCGAAGCTCGATTTCTTTGGGCGCCACGGCGGCGCCGAGCCTTTTGCGGGCGTGTCCGAGCAGCTCCTTGCGCATGGCTTCGTCCGCCGGAAAGCCAAGCTTCAAGGCGACGAAAGCCTTGACGATCTCGCCGGCGATCGGATCCGGCTTGCCGATGACCGCTACTTCGGCGACGGCCGGATGCTCCATCAGCGCGCTTTCGACTTCGAAGGGGCCGATGAGATGGCCCAAGGATTTGATCACGTCGTCGGCGCGTCCGACGAACCAGAAATAGCCATCTTCGTCGCAGCGTGCGAGATCGCCGGTCAGATACCATTCGCCAGCGAAGCATTTTCGATAGCGCGCTTCCTCGTGAAGGTAGCCGCGCATCATCGATGGCCAGCCGCTTTTGAGCGCGAGCTCGCCTTCTTGGTCAGTATTGACCGTTTCAACCCCGCCGTCGGCCTTCCGCCGGACTATTCCCGCTTCGATGCCTGGCAAGGGCCGGCCCATCGAGCCGGGCTTGATGTCCATGGACGCGAAATTAGCGATCATGATGCCGCCCGTTTCGGTCTGCCACCAATTATCATGGAACGGCAGGCCGAAGGCCTCTGCGCCCCACACCACCGCCTCGGCGTTCAGCGGCTCTCCAACGCTGGCGGCGAAGCGCAAGGCGGAGAGATCATAATCCTTCAAGGCGTCCGCGCCGAGCTTCATCATCATGCGGATGGCGGTGGGAGCGGTGTACCACACGGTGACCCGTTCCTGTGCGAGCACGCCGTACCATGTCGGCGCGTCGAATTCCGCCTCGACGACAATATTGGTCACGCCATGCGTGAGTGGCGCGATGACCCCATAGCTCGTTCCAGTCACCCAGCCGGGGTCCGCCGTGCACCAGAAGCGGTCGTCGTCATGAAGATCAAGCGCATAGAGTCCGGTCGCGTAATGCGTCACTACGGCTTCGTGCACATGTACGACGCCCTTGGGACGGCCGGTCGTGCCGCTTGTAAAATGCAGCAGCGCCGTCTCTTGCGGATCGGTCGGGGGTATTTCGAAGGCGTCGGAGGCCGCTTGCATCAGCTTGCGCCAGGAGCGCGTTCCTTCGCCGTCTTGGTCAGCATCGACGAGAATAACGGAGTGGAGCTTGGGCAAGCTCCCGCGTAGCGCTTCGACCTTGCGCCGATAAAGCGTTTCGGTCGTGACCAGGACGCGCGCGTCGCCGATTTCCATGCGGGTCGCGATCGGCTCTGGCCCGAACGCGGAGAAGAGCGGTGTGACGACGCACTTCATCTTCAACGCGCCCAGAACGGCGACGTAAAGCTCCGGAACGCGGCCGAGCAGAACGAAGACATTGTCGCCCGACTTGACGCCCGTGGATTGTAAGGCGTTTGCGAGGCGATTGGTTGCGAGGACCAGTTCGCGATAGGAATAATCGCGACGTTCTCCGGTCTTCCCGATCCACCGCAGCGCTGTTCGATCCGCGCGGGGACCGTAGGCATGTCGGTCCACCGCCTCGTAAGCGATGTTCAGACCCCTTCCCTGCGGCAATCCGCTCAAGCCTTTGCGCGCCGCCTCCCAGTTGAACGCGGCGCAGAAGGCGCGATAGTCCGCAAGGTTTGGCGGAACCGCAAAGGAGGCCGGATCCTTGTGGATCGTCGCATAACGGGCAGCGTCATCAGAGGCGCGCATCTAATGTTTCCCGCAGCGGCAACGCCTCTTCTTCCATCGTTTAAGACGCGGCGTCGATCGAATGCATTTTTCGCGTGGGACATAGCTAAGATGAGCTTATGCACCGGCTCCTTGATGGGCAAGAACCCAAGAGCGATGAGATTGCCTCGCCGCCATGCGCCATAGCGCCGCGGCTATCGCCTGATCAATTTCTTGAGGTATCGTAGCGGCCGCGTGTTTATGACATCCCCAGGCTCCAACCATCCGCGACGCGCCTGGTCTACGCCATAGCGCATATACGCGAGACCGGCGGTCGAATGCGCGTCCGTGGAGATCGCGATTTGCACGCCCAATTCCTTTGCAGCGTTGGCGGCGACGTCTGTCAAGTCAAGGCGATCAGGCTCGGCGTTAAGCTCCAGGCAGCAACCGCGTTCCTTGGCCGCCGTCATCACGCGATCCATGTCGATGTCATAGGGCGCGCGTTCTTCGATCAAGCGACCAGTCGGATGGGCCAAGATCGATACATGCCGATTGTCCATCGCCCGGATGATGCGCTCCGTTTGCTCGTCGCGCGACAAGTCGAATTTGTAGTGAACCGCGGCGACAACGATGTCGAGCCGCGACAAAACCTGGTCTGGCAAATCGAGACTTCCGTCGGCAAGAATGTCGACCTCGATGCCCTTCAGCACGGTAAAGCCGCGTAATTTGGCGTTGAGACGGTCGATCTCGTCGATCTGGCGCAACAAGCGGGCGCGATCCAACCCATGGGCGATCGTCACGCGTCGGCTATGATCGGTCAATGCCATATAGGCGTAACCGCGCGCTTGCGCCGCCTGCGCCATCTCGGCAACCGTCGCGTTTCCGTCGCTCCAATTGGAATGGACGTGGAGGTCGCCGCGAATGTCGGACAGTTGCACGAGATGGGGCAGTGCATTCTTCTGCGCGAGCGCGATTTCGCCCCGGTCCTCGCGCAACTCCGGCGGCACGAATTGAAGACCGAGTTTCTTGTATATTCCTTCCTCGGTTTCGCCGGCGATGGCTCGGTCCTCGTCGAACAAGCCGTATTCGTTGAGTTTCCAGCCGCGATCGTTCGCGATATTGCGCAGGGCGATGTTATGGGCTTTTGAACCCGTGAAATACATCAGAGCGGCGCCATAGCTCTCTTCCTTGACGACGCGCAGATCGACCTGAATCCCTGAACGCAGGACAACAGTCGTTCGCGTCGGGCCATGGGCGAGCGCCAGCGCGACATTCTCATATTCGACGAGCCTGTCGCCGACCGCCGCCGCATGGGCTGTCGTCGCGAGAATATCGAGATCGCCCACGGTGTCGCGACGGCGCCGAAAGCTCCCCGCCGCTACGACGCGGCCGCCATCCAAGCCGCGACTGAGCCAATCGATCAGCGCGCCCGCTTCCGCTTCGGCGAAGGGCAATTTGAAGCGCTTCGCGGCGACGGGCTTGGCGAGCGCCGCCAAGATGTTTTGTTGGAGCTTGGGGCCGAAGCCGCGAAGCTCGCCCAATCGGCCTCGCTTTGCGGCGCGGCGAACGTCTTCGATCGAACGAACGCCCAGCTTCTCGACGAGGAGCTTGACACGCTTCGGGCCAAGGCCGGGAATGGCGGCGATTTCGCCGAGATCTCCGGGAAGCTCGCGTTTGAGCGACTCCAGCAGGTCGAATTTGCCTGTCTCGACAATCGTCGCGATCTTGCTCGCCAGATCTTCGCCGATCCCCGGCAGTTCGGCGAGGTCTTCGCCCGCGCGCAACATCGCCGCCACGCTCTTGGGAAGACTCTCGAGAACGCGCGCGGCGCGCCGATACGCTCGCGTGCGGAACGGATTATCGCCCTTGATCTCAAGGAGCTCCGCCGCCTGGTCGAACATTGCGGCGATTTCGGCATTGTGGACAGGCATCCCAACGCCTCCGAATGATTGCGCGTCGTCGCGCCTAACGCCCTAGTCGCGCAACGCCCTTCGCAGAATCTTGCCTAGATTCGTTTTCGGCAATTCGTCTCGAAACTCGATGACATGCGGAACTGGCGCCCGCAAGCTTCGATCCGACCGACCGCGATCTCGAAATTCTTGCATTGATTTTTCGAACGCGTTGCCTTTACAAACGCCCCATCGACGCTGACGATCATATGTTCGACGGGCCCCTCGACGCTCGGCTTCTCGGCGATTTCGGCTCTCGTTTGCGCTTCGATCTCCTTTCCCTCGGCCAGAACGCGGTTGCGTGTCGTTGCGTGATTGAAACAAGAGATAGTGGGTAGAAATTCGTTCAGGATGTCGGCGGCTTGCTGATAGGAAAACGTGCACCCAGCTTGACCCGTAAATACCTCAGTTCAGGCGTAGAGTAGTGTCCGGTTCAGTCCGCGAAGAAATGTGGGTTAAAATGTTGGCTCAGTGGTTTCACCGTTATTAAATACGATTTAATTACAATAGCATAAATACACAATCTGGCGGAGGGGGCGGGATTCGAACCCGCGATACGGTTTCCCGCATACACACTTTCCAGGCGTGCGCCTTCAACCACTCGGCCACCCCTCCGCGAAGCGCGCACTATATTCACGCGCGACCGGAACGCAACGCCGGCGATGGACAGACGCGTCCGCGGCGCCTATTCTCCCCACGCTTTTTCGACCCATCGCAACATTTACGTTCGCGCGAAGAGACCATGCTGCGACTCCTCATCCGACTGATCGGCCTTCTCTTGCTCGCCGGCGGCTTCATCGCCCTCATCGTCGACGGCACGCGCTCGATCGCCGCAGGCCGCGTCATGGTGATGAGCCTCAACAAGGGAGCGTCCGCGGTGTTTCCCGGCCTCTATCAGTCGCTGCAGTCGAGCGTCGAGAATGTCTCGGCCTTTCTGTGGGACCCGGTTCTGACCACGCTGATGCTGGCGCCGGTCAGCGTCGCCTTCGGCGGCGTCGGGGCCCTGCTGATCCTGCTCAGCCATCGGCGCTCGGCGCCTCTCTATTACGCCCGCCGCTAGTTTCCCTCGAGCCGTCACACTATATCGGCGCCATGACGATCTTCGACGAACTCGGTCTTTCCAACCTGCTCGGGCCCATTCCCGACCGCGAAACGCCCGTTGCGCATGGGGCGCGCCATTTCGTCAACGGGCGGCCGCTCGACCCGCCGTTTCCGCTGGGATCCGAACAGGTCCTCTTCGGCATGGGCTGCTTTTGGGGCGCGGAGCGCAAATTCTGGCAGGCGGGCGAAGGCGTCTATGTGACGGCGGTCGGCTACGCCGGCGGAATGACGAAAAATCCCACCTATGAGGACGTCTGCAGCGGCCGCACCGGCCATGCGGAGGTGGTGCGCGTCGTCTACCAGCCGCCGGCGATGACCTTCGAACAGTTGTTGCGCATCTTCTGGGAGGGCCATGATCCGACGCAGGGCATGCGCCAGGGCAATGACGCCGGCACGCAATATCGCTCGGCCCTATATGTCTCGACGCCGGAACAGCTCGCCGCCGCGAAAGACTCGCTCGCCATGTATCAACGCGTATTGACGCAGGCGGCCCTGGGCGCGATCACGACGGAAATCCGCGAGAGTCCGCCGTTTTATTACGCCGAGGAGTATCACCAGCAGTATCTCGCCAAAAATCCCGGCGGCTACTGCGGACTGGGCGGAACCGGCCTCGCCTGCCCGCTCGGCTCTTGCGACTGAGGCCTATTGCGCGCGCAACACCTCGCGGCAGGCGGAGGGCAGGCCCGCCATGGTCATCGGCGGCCAGCTCTTGCCGCCCGGCGTTCTCGGGCGCAGCACCTCATCCTTGAACCACCAGGCGAGCGACGCGTCGCAGCCGTCGCCGGGCGGCGTCGGGTCCTGGTCGCGGCAGTTGGAGCCGTTGGGGCAGTGAAGCCGGATGTGGAAATGGTAGTTGTGCCCCCACATCGGCCGCACCTTGTGCATCCAGCTTTCGCCCTGCGCCGAGCGGCAGAGCGCGCGTTTGATCGCGGCGTTGACGAAGATGCGCTGCACGGCCGGCTCCATCGCCGCCGCGCGGATCAGGGCGATATGGCCCGCGCTCCAGACCTCGGGGCGGACGTCGAGCCGATCGTCGCGCACGACGTCCGTCGACATCAGCTCTTCGCGCTCTTCCCGCGCTAATTCGCGATTGGGCATCGGCGTGAGCCAGATGTCGGCGTCGAGCCCGATCTGATGGGACGCGTGGCCAGAGAGCATCGGCCCGCCGCGCGGTTGCGACATGTCGCCGATGAGCAGGCCCGGCCAGCCTGATTCGCGCGCCGCTTTCGACGAGAAATGCTTCAAGAAGGCGATGAGATTGGGATGGCCCCAATTGCGGTTGCGCGACAGACGCATGACCTGCCAGTGGGGGCCGTTGATCGGCAGCGGCTCGCCGCCCGCAAGACAGCCGCGCGAATAGAAGCCGATCGGATCGGGATGCAGCGGCGCCGCCTCCTGCGCGCGGCCAAACAGCTCTCGCGCCGGCGTCGCCGGACTGGACGGATTGGCGAGGGGCGGCAGCGGCTTCGGGTCGAGCGCGCCCTTATCCTGCGCCGGCGCGCCGTTAACCATGGCGAGCGCCGCGAAGGCGAGTAGCGCCGCACAAAGCCTGCGCAATGTCGAACCTGTCATCATGGGCTTTCGCCCCCCAGTCTCCATAATTGCCTGCGCCGCGTAAAGCGTCGCGATTGAGCCTTGCCGCGAAAGCTTAACGCTTCATTTAGCTTTGTTGTAGCGCCAAGCCAGCGCAAGAGCGCCGGGCATGCTGCGCGTTGGGTCAGGAGTCCGCTATGCGTTTTTCAGTCATACTTCCCGCGACGGTTTCTCTGCTCGCCGGCCTCGGCGCGGCGAACGCCACCACACACATCCACATCAATCTTTCGACGCAGACCATGCATGTCCAGTCTTCGTCCGGCAGCTATTCGTGGCCGGTGTCGACGGCCCGCGCCGGCTATTCTACGCCGCGCGGCTCATTTGCGCCGACCGGCATGCAGCCCATGCATTATTCGCGCAAATATCACATGTCGCCAATGCCCCACTCGATCTTCTTCCGCGGCGGCTATGCGATTCATGGCTCCTATGCGACGGGGATGCTCGGCCAGCCGGCGTCGCATGGTTGCGTTCGCTTGTCGCCCGGCAACGCCGCGATGCTGTATCAAATGGTCCAGAGCGAAGGCGGCCGCATTTCCATCACCGGCGCGCCGCCACGGAGCCATTACTATGCCAGCGCCGGGCGCGGCGGCGGCGTCCACTATGCGTCCTCACGCGGCCGTTCTTATTATGGCTCGGGCTACGCAGTCGCCGATCCTTTCGCCGCTTTGTTTGGCGGCGGCCTTTTCTAAACGCCCAGCGCTTCCCGATTACCTGTAATCCGGTGATGAATAAGGGATCGCTCAAATTCAAACTGGTGGAGCAGGTTCCCGTCGAAAAAGTCTGTCAACTTTTTCGGAGCCTGCTCTAAGCAAGGGCCTGTCCTAGCCGGGCGGGCCCACTCCTTGTTTTCGCCTTTTGCGGCCCGTTAATGCATCGCGACGCTTGCCGCGCGCTTCCTTTGCGCGCGATAAGGACCTCAAAAGCAACAGGGAATCTCCGCTTGACGATATTCGATCGCCGCCGCTTTCTTTTGGGAGCCGGCGGCTTGGCCTTCGCTGGCTCAGCCTCGGCGCAGGCTCCGGACGCGGCCGAAGAGTTGCAAGTTCGCGTCGAGAACAATTCGGCGCCGGAGCTCTGCGCCGAGAAGGACAATGTCGAGCTCGACTTCATCTCGCCGCGCGTGCGCAGTCTGCAAATCCAGGCGGTGCACCCCTCCTACATCAACACGATCGCCTCGGATCGCTGGGCGCCCGACTGGTCGAGCTGCGATTTCACCGTGGACCCCAAGGCGTTTTCGCAGGCGCGCCGCAAGACCTTCTGGGAGACGCCGGAATTCTGGCTGACGGGCTACACCTTTCCCTCGTTCTGGCGCCCCAACGACGTGCCGATCCGCGTCGGCGATTCCGTCGAGCACGGCTTCCATCTGATCCAGCTCTGGATGTGGCGCCGCGAGCGCGCCGAAGAGATCATGGTGCTCTATCCGCCCGACGGCTATTGGCGGGCGCGGCCGCTGCCCTTCGAGGACATGCGCTGGACGGCTTACGGCTCGTCCTTTCTCGTCGGGCCGGTCGAGACGCAGGAGCGGCCGATCGTCGATATCGAGGAAATCGTTTTCGAGCCTGAATCGCGCAGCCTGATCCTCAAATTCAGGCGCGGCGGCGAAGGCCGCCTCTCGATCAAGAGCGTCGATCAAGACCGGATAACGCTCGACGTCTCCTTCAGTCAGGCGATGCCGAACGGATTGCCCTTCGCGGCGCTGCGGTCGATGTACGCCATGGAGACGATGAGCGACGCCGCCATCGTCGCCTGGCGCAGCAAGCGCGGCAAGAGCTGGGAGGAAGCGCCCGTCATTCGCTTCCCTGGCGCCAGCGCGACGGAAGTGTGGGTCGGCCGCCATCTGCCCTCGCGCCACAATCTTTCAGCGCCCGACATGGTGTTCAGCAAGTTCCAGGGCGCGCCGCCGGCGGCCGCGCGCCGATGATTGAGGGCCGTTGGCAGGCGCTCGACGCGGCGCGCGGGATCGCCGTCCTGGCGATGGTCGTTTTTCACGTCATCTGGGATCTCGCGCATTTCGGCTATGCGCCGGCCAATCTCCCCTGGTCGGCGCCTGTTAAAATATTCGGCCATTCGATCGCCTTCGCCTTCCTGTTCATCGCCGGCGTCGCGCTGGTCCTCGCCAATCGCGACCACATGCGCTGGCCGGCCTTCTGGCGCCGCTTTGCGCTCATTGGCGCGGCGGCGGCGCTGGTGACGGCCGGCACCTATGCGCTCTTTCCCCACGCCTATGTGTTCTTCGGCATTCTGCATTGCATCGCGGTCGCCAGTCTAATCGCAGTCCCGTTGCTTTTCGCGCCATGGCCAGTCGCGTTCGCTTGCGGCGCCTTTTTCCTTCTCGGCGGGGAGTTCTTCACGTCGTCCGCGTTCAACTCTGATTGGCTGCAATGGATCGGGCTTTCGACCAGCGAGCCGATGACCCAGGACTGGCGCCCGCTGTTTCCCTGGGCCGGCGCGCTGCTTCTCGGCGTCGCCGCGGGAAAACTCGCTCTTCCCGTTTACGGGACGAGGGCTGGGGCGGGCGCTAGTCCTCCTCCCATAAGCGGCGGCGCGAGGACATGGCTGCCCTTCCTCGGCCGGCACAGCCTGCTCATCTATCTTGCGCATCAGCCGGCGCTCTTCGCGCTCCTTACGGGCCTCTCCTTTCTCATTCCGCCCGCCGTCGACGCGACGGAATTCGTCGCCTCATGCGAAGCGCGCTGCATGGAGGACGGCGGAGAGGGAAAAATCTGCCACGACGCCTGTCAGTGCACGGCGCGGGAGGCGATCCGCAGCAAGGCGCTCGCCGGCGTAACGGATGAAATCGAGCGCGGCCGCCGGATCAACGAGATCGCGCAGCGGTGTGTGGCGAACGGCAGATGAGCCTTGCATTGCCCTCATGCTGAGGAGCGCGAGCAAGTCGCGTTTACGCGACTTACTGATTTGATGCCGATCTCGGGCAAGCCCGAGATCGAAGGCGCGTCTCGAAGCACGAGGGCGCATCGCAATTTCCCTGATCCTTCGAGACGCGAGCTGCGCTCGCTCCTCAGGATGAGGGAAATTGCTTCGTCTGCCTCAGCCCTTCACATCCCGCCGAGATGCTCCGCGACCGTAAAAATATCCTTGTCGCCGCGGCCGCACATATTCATCACCATCAGATGGTCGCGCGGCTTCTGCGCCGCGAGTTCGAATACTTTCGCCAGCGCGTGAGAAGGTTCGAGCGCCGGGATGATGCCTTCCAGTTTTGAGCAGAGCTGAAACGCGTTGAGCGCCTCCTTGTCGGTGGCGTTCAGATATTTCACGCGGCCGATCTCATGCAGCCAGGAATGTTCCGGGCCGATGCCGGGGTAATCCAGCCCCGCCGAAATCGAATGGCCTTCGAGAATCTGGCCGTCGTCGTCCATCAGAAGATAGGTGCGGTTGCCGTGCAGCACGCCCGGACGCCCGCCGGTGAGCGAGGCCGCATGGCCGTTCGGCACATCGACGCCATGTCCCGCCGCCTCGACGCCGTAAATCTCGACGCTCGCGTCGTCGAGAAACGGATGGAACAGGCCGATGGCGTTGGAGCCGCCGCCGATGCAGGCGACGAGCGAATCGGGAAGCCGCCCCTCCATCTCCTGCATCTGCACGCGCGTCTCATTGCCGATGATCGACTGAAAATCGCGCACCATCGCCGGATAGGGATGCGGCCCCGCCGCCGTGCCGATGCAGTAGAAGGTGTCGGCGACATTCGTCACCCAGTCGCGCAGCGCCTCATTCATCGCGTCCTTCAAGGTCCGCGCGCCCGACTGCACGGGGATGACCTCGGCGCCAAGCATCTTCATGCGGAAGACGTTGGGCTTCTGCCGCTCGACGTCGACCGCGCCCATATAGACGACGCAGTCGAGGCCAAAGCGCGCGCAAGCGGTGGCGGTGGCGACGCCATGCTGGCCGGCGCCCGTCTCGGCGATGATGCGCTTCTTGCCCATGCGCCGCGCGAGCAGAATCTGCCCGAGCACATTGTTGATCTTATGCGCGCCGGTGTGATTGAGCTCGTCGCGCTTGAAATAGACCTTAGCGCCTTTGCCCTCGCCCGCGCGCTCACGCACATAGTCGGTGATGCGCTCGGCGAAATAGAGCGGCGAGGGGCGTCCGACATAGTGCTTGTGGAGGCTCGTGAGTTCCTCGTGGAACGCCGGATCAATCTTCGCCTTCTCGTACGCCTCTTCAAGATCGAGCACGAGCGGCATCAATGTTTCGGCGACGAAACGCCCGCCGAAAATGCCGAAGCGGCCGTTTTCATCCGGGCCGGCGCGGAAGGAATTGGGAATCGGCTTGTTCAACGGAAGCGTCCTCGATCTGCGGCGGCCCCCCTCCCCAGCCCTCCCCCGCTACGCGGGAGAGGGAGTCAGATACGGCGCGTCATCGAGTTTCCCGCAATGCGGCTCGTTGGCGTCCCTCTCCCGCGGAGCGGGGGAGGGACAGGGAGGGGGCCGATCCGTCGGCGCAGTCTTAAACTGTCGCGCGCCGCTAAGAAAGCCGCGCTGCTTTCACAAAAGCGCTGATCTTCGCCGCGTCCTTGACGCCGCGTTCGCGCTCGACGCCGGAAGAGACGTCCACCGCGCGGGCGCCGGTTCGGCGCATGGCTTCCGCCACATTTTCGGGCGTGAGTCCTCCCGAAAGCATCCAGTGTTTCGCAGCGACGCCGCGCAGCAGAGACCAGTCGAAAGCGACGCCGGCGCCGCCGGGAACCGCTGCGTTTGGCGCGGGCTTGGCGTCAAACAGAATGACGTCGGCGATGTCTTCATAGGCGCGCGCCGCCTCGACATCGGCGGCCGTCGCGACGCCCGCCGCCTTGATGACCGGCAGGCCGAAGCGCGCCTTCACCTCCGCGACCCGCGCCGGCGTCTCATTTCCATGAAGCTGGAGATAGTCGGGCGCGAGCGCGTCGATGATGTCCTCCAGCGCGGCGTCGTCAGCATCGACGGTGAGCGCGACTTTGCTGATCCGCTCGCTGGCGAGGCGCCCGAGGGTGCGGGCGGTCTCGAGGTCGATATGGCGCGGGCTTTTCTCGAAGAAGACGAAGCCCGCCATATCCGCGCCGGCCTCGATCGCCGCGAGAAGCGTCTCGGGCGAGGACAGACCGCAGATTTTGACGATGGTTGACGACATTCCGTTCCGTAGACGAAGGTTTCCTCATCCTGAGGAGCGCCGAAGGCGCGTCTCGAAGGACGAGGAAACCGTCGGCGCCCTCGTGCTTCGAGACGGCTCCTTCGGAGCCTCCTCAGCATGAGGGCGCCTACTACCCGCGATTATAGGCGTCTTCGAAGCGGACGATATCGTCTTCGCCAAGATAGGAGCCGGTCTGCACTTCGATCAGCTCCAGATCGATCTTGCCGGGATTGGTCAGGCGGTGCTTGCTGCCGATCGGCAGGTAAATCGATTCGTTTTCGTGGACGAGATGGATTTCCTCGTCGCGGCCGACCTCCGCCGTGCCGCGCACCACGATCCAATGTTCGGCGCGGTGGAAATGCTTCTGCAGCGACAGGCGTTGGCCCGGCTTCACCACGATGCGCTTCACCTGATAGCGCTGGCCTTCGTCGATCCCTTGATAATAGCCCCACGGCCGAAAAATGCGCTTGTGCTCTCCGGCTTCGCGCCGGTTTTCGCTGCGCAGCTGCTCGACGAGCTGTTTGACCTGATCGCCATGTTCATGGCTAAGCACCAGCACGGCGTCCTGCGTCGTCACGACGATGATGTCGTCGACGCCGACGACGGTGGTCAGCGTGTCCTCGGAGCGCACATGGACGTTGCGGGCGTTCATGACGACGCCTTGGCCGCGCACCGAATTTCCATTTGCGTCGCGCTCCGACAATTCCCAGACGGCGCGCCAGGTGCCGACGTCGGACCAGCCGATGTCGGCGGGAATCAGCGCCGCTTTGTCGGTCTTTTCCATCACGGCGTAATCGATCGACTTCTTCGGCGCGTGCGCGAAGGCCTCGGCGTTCAAAATCATGAAGCCGAGGTCCTGGCGGGCCGCTTCGATCGCGGCTTCGGCGGCGGCGAAAATGCCGGGCTCGAATTGCGCAATCTCCGACTGCATGACGTCGGCGCGAAAGATGAAGTTGCCGCTGTTCCAGAAATAGCCGGCGTCGACATAGTCCTGCGCCGTTGCGCGGTCCGGCTTTTCGACGAAAGCGTCGAGCTTGTAGACCTCGCAACACGATTCGAGCGGCGCGCCGGGGCGCAGATAGCCGTATCCCGTCGCGGGGCCGTCGGGCTTGACCCCCAGCGTGACGATATAGCCTTCGGCGGCGGCGACTCCCGCCCGCTTGCACAGATCGACGAGGCCCGCCGTGTCGCGAACGACATGGTCGGCGGCGAGCACGACGACGACTGTGTCGGGCGCGCGGCGCGCGGCGAGGCCCGCCGCGACGGCGACCGCCGGACCCGAGTCGCGGCGCGACGGCTCCAGCACCACGTCGGCATGCGCGCCGATCTCGCGCAGCTGATCGGCGATGAGGAAGCGGTAGTCGAAATTAGAGACGACGATCGGCCGCTCGAACGCCGGGTCGGCCAGCATCGCCATCGTCGTCTGGAAGGTGGAGCGCTCGCCAATGAGCGGAATAAACTGCTTGGGAAGCGTCTCGCGCGACTCGGGCCACACCCGCGTCCCCGATCCGCCGCACATAATAACGGGCAATATCTTCTTCATAAGCCCCTCTCGCACTCGGCCGCGCCCGCCCCCGGGGCAGCAATAGTTGTCAGCCCGACTATTGGCAATACGATGGCGAAGCTAAGGGCAGAAGCGCAAGCGCCGCTATTTGCCCTTCTTCTCAAGCTCGGCCTTCAGCGCCGCAAGCTTGGCGAAGGGCGAATCTGGATCGGGCTGGCGCTCGCGGCGTTCCGGCGCGGCGAATCCTCCAGGGCGACGGGCGCGGCCGTCGTCGCGCGGCGGACGGCCGTCGATGCGGGGCTTTCCGGAAGGACGCCCCTCCTTGCCTGGAGCGTTGCCAGGCGGCCGCTGGTCGCGGCGCGGTGGCCGCTGCTGCTGCTTGTCCTCAGCGCCCTGACCGTGCGCTTGCCGATGCGCGCCGGCCTCGCGGGAGCGCGGAGCGGAATGCACGTGGCGCTGCGGACGCCAGATTTCGATGGAGTCGGGCTCGGTCGGCGCGGCTTTGGCCGGCGCAGCCTCCGAGGCTGGCTCTTCCTGCGCTTCAGTCGCTGTCGCCTCTTCTTCGCGCGCCTCAGCGCCCTCTTCCACCGCGACGAACGCCGCCGCCTCTGTCGTCGGCGCTTCATCAGCGGCAGGCGCTTCTACCGGCGCTTCCTCCGAGGCAGAGGGCTGCGGCGCGACAGCCGGCTCCGCTTCCGCGACGGCCGGCGCCTCGGCGGCGGCGCTTTCGGCCGAAATATCCTCGCTCGCGGCTTCCGCTGGCTTGGTCGAGGTCCTCGGCGTCACAGGCGCCATCGCCGCCGCCGGCACGATCGCAACGGTGATGGCCGGTCCTGGACGCTGCGTCGAAGCATAGCCGAGCGACTTCAGGATCGAGGAAAAAGCCTCGCCGGAACAGCCCGTGAGCGAGGTCATCGCGACGGTGACGACGAAGCCGTCGGCGTCGGCCGCGCCGGGCGGCGGCTCGCCCGCGGTGAGCCCCGGACGGTAGGCGATCGCCGGCCGAATGAGATCGGCGAGACGTTCAAGAATATCGACGCGAACGACGCGCTCGCCGCAGACTCGAAAACCGGCGGCGCGATAAAAACCTTTCGGGATCGATGCGTCGGCGGCGAAGGAGGTGCGTCCAGAGGCCGCCAGATGCGGCACTTCCTCAAGCCCCTTCACGTTCTCAAGACCGCCGTGATGCAGGGCCCACAGCAGCGCCGAAAGCGCACGCGGCGCCGGCTTGAGAAGCGCGGGCGCATAGATGTGATAGGCCCCGAATCGCACGCCGAGCTTGCGCAGCGCGGCGCGGTCCTCCTGGGAGAAAGCCTTCACGTCCTTGGCGACGCGCGCGCGGTCGAGCACGCCCAATTCTTCCGCGAGCTGAAAGGCGACGCCGCGCGTCACCCCTTCCAAGCCTTCGCCCTTCTCCAGCTGCTCGAGCGGCCCGAGCAGCTTCTTGACATGTTGCGCGAGCCACAGGTCGAGGCGCTGCTTGACCTTCTCCAGGGCCGGTCCTGTCAGCTGCTCGTCGGCCAGCACGCGCGTCGTCGGCGCCAACACGCCGGCGCCGGAGGCGATTTTCCCCACAGGTTCGCCGAGCCAGCGAATGAGGCCGTCATTGCCGAGCGCGAAGGCGTCGTCGACCGCGTCGAACACGCGGGTCGCCCGCGCCTCGAATTCTCCGGCGAGCGCCTTCTGCGCCGCGGCGTTCAACGTCTTGGCCGCTTCGCCCGCCGCGCCGGGATCCGGCGTGAAGCGAAATCCCTGAAGGCTTCCGACGTGCTCGCCCTCGACCAGAACGTCGCCGGCGGCGTTGATTTCGGCTTCAAGCATTGCATTCTCTCTTAAGCGGCGCGCCAGCACGCTGGTGCGGCGGTCGACGAAACGCTGCGTCAGTCTGTCGTGCAACGCGTCGGATATGCTGTCCTCTACCCGACGCGCGACGCTCTGCCAATGCTGAGAGTCGTCGAGCCAGCCGGAACGGTTGGCGATAAAACTTGCGGTACGCACTTGCGCGAGGCGGTTCGACAGCGTCGCAATGTCGCCGTCGACGCGGTCCACGGCCTCGATCTGCCGCGCCATCCAGTCCTCGGGGATCTTGCCGCGCCGGGCGATGAACGCGAAAATCGCCAGCGCGAGCTCGGCGTGCGCGGCAGGCGAGGTCTTGCGGTAATCGGGGATTTGGCAGGCTTCCCAAAGCCGCGCGACATCGGCTGTCGTCTTGGCGTTGCGCCGCGCGATCTCGTCACGACTCGCGGCTTCAAGCGCCCTTTGATCGTCTGCGACCCGGGCGCGCACCAGATCCGGATGCGCCGGGACCTGGTCGAGAGAATGCATCAGCGCGTCGATCGAAGAAAAATCGAGGGCGCTGTTGCGCCATTGCAACGTCTTCACCGGATCGAAGCGGTGGTCCTGTAGGGCGTCGATCAATTCCTCTTCGAAGGGCGGGCAGCGGCCGGTCGCGCCAAAAAAGCCGTCGCTCATATGGCGCCCCGCTCTGCCGGAGATCTGTCCAAATTCGGCCGGCGTCAGCCTTCGATGGCGCAATCCGTCGAATTTGCGATCGGAGGCGAAGGCGACATGATCGACGTCGAGATTGAGGCCCATGCCGATGGCGTCCGTCGCGACAATGTAATCGACGTCGCCGCCCTGATAGAGTTCGATCTGCGCGTTGCGCGTGCGCGGCGACAGGACGCCGAGCACGACGGCCGCCCCGCCGCGCTGGCGCTTGATCAGTTCCGCGATCGCGTAAACCTCTTCGGCGGAAAAGGCGACGATGGCGGTGCGCGGCGGGAGCCTCGAAATCTTCTTGTCGCCGGCGAAGGAAAGCTTTGAAAGCCTCGGGCGGGTAAAGATCGGCGCGCCGGGAAAGAGATCCGTAATGAGCGGCGCCATCGTCGCCGCGCCGATCAGGAGAGTCTCCTGGCGTCCGCGCCAGTGGAGTAGCCGGTCAGTGAAAATGTGGCCGCGGTCGAGATCGGCGGCGAGCTGGATTTCGTCGATCGCGACGAAATCCGCCTGGACGTCGCGCGGCATCGCTTCAACCGTCGCGACCCAATAGGCCGGCGTGCGGGGCTTAATCTTTTCCTCGCCGGTGATGAGCGCGACATTGTCCGCGCCGACGCGCTCGGCGACGCGGTTATAGACCTCACGGGCGAGTAGGCGCAGAGGCAGCCCAATGACGCCGGAGGGAAAGGACAACATACGCTCGATGGCGTGATGCGTCTTGCCGGTGTTGGTGGGGCCGAGCACCGCCGCCACGCCCCTGTCAAACGGCCTTGCGCGGGGGGCGGCGCGGCTCGCCGGGTAAGACGGCGCGACTGTCATGTTCTTCTTTGCTGCCTGACGCGCGCCGCGGCGCGCCTTCGTTTCATATCGAAACTTCGAGCAAGGCGCGACTTTACCTTCTGAACAGCCTGGGAACGAATCGCGCCCGAATCGCTGACTCTCGCCGAGTCACGCTCTGTTCCAACAATATATGGACGCGCGGCCAAATCGAAACGCGAGAACTTGCGAGAACGGCTCGTCGATGGCGTCGCACACGCTTTTGGCGAAGGGGCTGCCGGCGGACTCTTTTCGGCGCTTCTGTCAACGGCCAAGATTAGGCGGTTCGGCGGCTTGCGGTTAAGCTTTGGGATCAATCGGGAACGCAGCAGGCACGAATCAGCGTTCGATCTTAGTTGGCGTTGCGTTCCGGCGAATTTGCACGACCCTCGAGCGCCTCATCCGCTGCGTCGACATGTGGAACGCGGCGCAAACATACAAGAACGCTTAACGCCGCGTCCTGCTCTGGGACGCTTGGACGAGGCGGCGCGACGTTCGCGCGCGTGGCCTCTCGACGTTGCGGCGGCTTTGCGCGACGCGCCTCAACGCGTAATTGGTTAACGGCAAGGTCGATTCGCGTGTTTGGCGAGACTCTGAAAACGGAGCGAACCGGCGATGCGCATACGGGAATTCGGGGCCGGAGGAGGCCGCCGCGGCGGGCAAGGCGCGGCCGAACGCAAACGAACAGGCGGGCCGCAATCGCTCGCGCTGAGGAAAGCTCACCGGAAGGGCTGGAGCGGGTGAAGGGAATCGAACCCTCGTATTCAGCTTGGAAGGCTGCTGCTCTACCATTGAGCTACACCCGCGTGAGGGCGATTCTATGCCAATCTGCGCGGCGCTTGGCAATGGGCGCGCAGACAATGCATTTCCCATTTGACAGCGAGGCGGGACGCCACTAACCGGAGCGCCCAAACAGTCTCTCAATACAGGCGGGGCGTTCCCACGCTGATTCTCGAGGACCAATCGACCGTGGCAAAACCCGAACTCGGCGCCAAACGCCAATGTCAGTCCTGCGGGACGAAGTTTTACGACTTTAAAAAGGACCCGATCGCCTGTCCCAAGTGCGGCGCGATTTATCAGGTTGTGGCGCTGACGCGAGCGGCGGCGCGCGCGCAACAAGAAGAGGAAAGCGAACTCGAAAAGGAGAACCCTGAAACGGTATCGCTCGAAGAAGTCGAGGAGACGGAGGCCGTGGCGGAATCGATCGATGTCGAAGATGATGTAGAGATCGAGGGAGACGACGCCGAAGACGACACCTTCCTCGAGGAGGAAGAGTCCGACGACGATGTCTCCGGATTGATCGACGGCGACATCGAAACTGACGAAGAGACCTGAACCGTCGGGGCGTCACTGACCTGGCCGACAGCGCGCGCCGCGCGGCTTTCAGGTCAATTGGGGAAGGCGGCCGTTTGGCCGCCTTTTATTTGCCGCGACGCCGGCGCTGCTGGCCGAGCCCCATCTGCTTGGCGAGATTAGACCGCGCCTTGGCGTAATTGGGCGCAACCATCGGATAGTCGGCCGGAAGACCCCACTTCTCACGATAGTCTTCGGGCGACAGCCCGTATTGCGTGCGCAGATGACGCTTCAGCGACTTGAACTTCTTCCCGTCCTCAAGGCAGATGATGTAATCATTGGTCACCGACCGCTTGACGGGAATCGCCGGTTTCGGCGGCTCGGCGGGCGCCGCCGCGGAGCCCACGCCAACGCGCAACAGCGCGCTGTAGACTTCGTTGATAAGCCCGGGCAACTCTCCGGCGGGAACGGAGTTGTTGCTCACATAGGCGGAGACGATGTCAGCCGCGAGTTCAATGTTGTTGGCTTGATTCATCGGATTGCTCACCACTTCCTGTTGAGACGGACGCCGCCCCCGCCGCCCTTGGTCAATGCTTTGTTGCATAGAATCGTCGCCCTGACGTTACTTGTTGACTGACTAACAGAATAGTGCGACTGCATCAAGAAATATTATGCACTATTGGCGCCGCCCAATTCTGCATAGTTGATCAATCAGAATTTCGGACTTTACGGCCGTGACGGCCTCATGTTTTCTTTTTTTTGTCTTTTTTTCTCCGCGAAAAAGCGCTGGTTTAGCGCAGCCAACGGCGGAAGCTCAGCCATATGACTGATTTCAGGGCGATTCGTATCGACAAAGACAATGACGGCCAACACGCCGATTATGTCATCATGCGTGAGCGCGACCTGATGGAGGGCGATGTCGACGTTGACGTCGCTTTCTCGGCGATCAACTACAAGGACGGTCTCGCTGTTGCCGGCAAGGGGCCGGTGGTGCGTCGCTTCCCAATGATCCCCGGCGTCGATCTCGCGGGTCGCGTCACGCGCTCCGCACATCCGGAATTTGCGTCAGGCGACATTGTGGTTGCGACGGCGTGTGGCCTGGGCGAAGCGCATTATGGAGGCTTTGCGGAAAAGGCGCGGCTATCGGGCGATTGGCTCGCGACACTGCCGCCGCCGCTGACGCCGGCGCGCGCCATGGCGGTTGGCACCGCGGGACTGACCGCCATGTTCTGCGTGCTTGCGCTGGAGCGCCATGGCGCCCGGCCGGAGGACGGGCTCGCGGTGGTGACGGGCGCGACGGGGGGCGTCGGCTCTTTCGCCGTCGCATTGCTCGCCAAGGCTGGTTGGCGCGTGGCCGCCGTCACCGGACATGCGAGCGAAGACGCCTATCTCAAACGCCTGGGCGCGTCCGAAATCATCGGCCGCGACGAATTGTCCGCTCCAGGAAAGCCGCTGCAAAAGCAGCGCTTCGCCGTCGGCGTCGACACTGTCGGCGGCGTCACGCTCGCCAATCTTCTTGCTCAGACGCGCTTCGATGGCGCCGTCGCCGCCTGCGGCAATGTCGCCGGCATGGAGCTTCCGGCGACTGTCGCGCCTTTCATTCTGCGCGGCGTCTCGCTGCTCGGCGTCGAAAGCGTGCGCCCGCGCATCGAGCTGCGGCGGGCGGCATGGGCGCGAATTGCGCGGGACCTCGATCCTTGCGCGATCGACGCGATGAGCGAGATCATTTCCTTCGACGCAGCGCTGGATCGGGCCCGCTCGATCGTCGGAGGAAAGATTCGCGGACGCGTCGTCATCGATATGGGCCTGCATCTTCCGCTCTAACGCGCAGGTTGGTCGGATCGTCGCTCAAACGACCTTTGAGCAGCCAAGCTAAGCCTTCGAAAGCGCGCGCGAATCGTCGCATTGCGGCGTCAATTTCTCGACAAGCGCTCCCGTCTCGGCTCTAATGCCCACGACGGCCCGCTTGGGCCGATTATTTTTGTTGAGAACGCTCGCCGCATCGGCGCGGCGAACCAAAGGTCAAAGGCGCATGAGTTCGGCTTTTACAAAAGAACAGAACGACGACAATCCGCGCGAGGACCTGCCTGACCGGCCGGTCAGTCCGCATCGCAATCTGGTCACGCCCGAGGGCCTCGAACAGATTGAAGCCGAGCTTGCGCGCCTGCAGAAGGAAATCGAACGCGCGACGGCGAGCGAAGACAATCACGCGCTCGCGCTGGCGCAACGCGATCTGCGCTATTGGTCGGCGCGTCGCGCCAGCGCCGAAGTCATCCGGGCGATCGCCGATCATTCGCATGTGCGGTTCGGCCATCGCGTCGTCGTCGAACTCGAGGACGGCGAACGCCGCAGTTTCCGGCTCGTCGGCGAAGACGAAGCCGATCCGACGAAGGGGCTCATTCCCTATGTCGCTCCGCTCGCAATGGCGCTGATGGGCAAGTCCGTCGGCGACAAGGCGGAGGTCATCCACCACAGCGCGCGAATCGTGGAGATTAATTAGCGCCCTGCTCTTGTGCGGCGCGGTTCTCAGTTGACGATCAGGCGGCGTTCCTGACCGCCTTCGTCGGCTTCGCTGACGGCGTCTTGGCCGCGCTCGCCGGTTTTTTCAATCGGCGCTTGATCGAGGCCCAGAGTTCCCGCATCTCCTCCGCCGCGACGCCGTCGGGGTTATATTCGCCGACCCCTCGCCCGAGCCGCGCCGCTTCCTGATAATCGACGCGCGACGAAACGAGCGGCGCGAGAAGACCGCCCATCGCCTGCAGCGCCTTGGCGCCGAGTTCGACGCGCGCGCTCTGTTGCGCAGGCGGACATTGGTTGAGCAGAAAGGCGTAATCCTTGCCTTTCTCCTTCACGCGCATGCGCGTGATTTCCGACGCCCAGAGATCGAAGGCGTTGGGACGCGCCGGAATGACGCAAAGATCGGCGGCGCGCACGGCCGCCGAAAAATAGTCGCCCTCCTGGCCCGGCGCATCAATAATGGCGAGCGTCACGCCCTTTGCGGCGAGCGCGGCAAGCGCCTTGCTCAGCTTCGCCGGCGGCACGTGTTCGACGGCGATGTCCGCCACGCCGCGCGCGCGCGACCAATTGACGAGGGTTTGCAGCGGGTCGAGATCGATGATGAACACGCGTTCCCCAGCCTGGCGCGCGGCGACGGCGACGCTGCTGGCGAGCGTGCTCTTGCCGGCGCCGCCCTTCTGGGTGACGAAAGCGATTTTGCGCATGTGCGACGGTCCAGTTTTTGGTTGATGTCGACGCTTTGCACGCGAAGCTTAACGAATGAGATCCCCGCCCCGAATTCATTCACTGAATCGTAATACTTGCGGCAAGGTTAATCGGCGGTTAACGGCTCCGCTTCAGCAGTCGAGATTCCGATCAGGACAGTCTTCAATGCTGCGATGACTGATCATCAAACTCCGGGGCCGGGAGCATCCTGACCGCCGGCGCGCGCGTTCCGCCACGTTTGCGGCGCGCGCTCCTTTTCTTCGGCTCCAGAGATTCTCGCAAGCGATCCGCCTCGCTATGTTAATCAGTAACGATGTCCGATCTGTTCCAAGCCGCGAAGCTCGAAGAAGGCGCGCCGCGTCCGCTCGCCGACAGGCTGCGGCCGACGCGTCTCGATGAGGTGGCGGGACAGGATCATCTGCTGGGGCCCGTGGGCGCGCTGACGCGGCTCGTCCGCGCCGGCGCGCTCGGCTCGCTGATCTTCTGGGGTCCGCCCGGCACCGGCAAAACCACGGTCGCGCGGCTGCTCGCGCATGAAACCAAGCTCGCCTTCATACAGATATCGGCGATCTTTTCCGGCGTTGCCGATTTGAAGAAGACCTTCGAGACGGCGCGCGCCAGACGCGCCGCAGGCCAGGGAACCTTGCTCTTCGTCGACGAGATTCACCGCTTCAATCGCGCGCAGCAGGATTCCTTCCTGCCGGTGATGGAGGACGGCACGATCACGCTCATCGGCGCAACGACCGAAAACCCATCCTTCGAGCTCAACGCCGCGCTGCTCTCACGCGCGCGCGTGATGACCTTCAAGGCGCTCGACGAAGCGGCGATCGAACAGCTCCTCAAACGCGCCGAAAACGCCGAAGGCAAGCCGCTGCCGCTCGAACCCGACGCGCGCGCCGCGCTTGTCGGCATGGCCGACGGCGATGGCCGCGCGGCGTTGACGCTCGCCGAGGAAATCTGGCGCGCCGCGAAGCCCGGCGAGATCTTCGATCGGACGGGACTGGTCGACATCGTGCAGCGTCGCGCGCCGATCTACGACAAGGCGCAGGAAGGCCACTACAATCTCATCAGCGCATTGCACAAATGCGTCCGCGGTTCGGACCCCGACGCCGCGCTCTACTACCTCGCGCGCATGCTCGCCGCCGGAGAAGATCCGCTGTTTCTCGCACGCCGCATCGTGCGTATGGCGGTCGAAGACATCGGCCTGGCCGATCCGCAAGCGCTCGTCATCGCCAACGCCGCCAAGGACGCCTATGATTTCCTCGGCAGCCCCGAGGGCGAACTCGCGCTCGCGCAGGCGGTGATCTATGTGGCGACCGCGCCCAAATCCAACGCCGCCTATGTCGCCTTCAAGCGCGCGCAGCGCGTCGCGGAGGAGAAGGGCTCGCTGACGCCGCCGAAAATCATCCTCAACGCGCCGACGAAAATGATGCGCGACGAGGGCTATGGCGCGAACTACGAATATGATCATGATTCGCCTGAGGCCTTCTCGGGCCAGAACTACTGGCCTGATTCGCTCTCGCGGCAGAAGTTCTACAGACCGGTCGAGCGCGGGTTTGAGCGCGAGATCGCCAAGCGCATCGATTATTGGGATCGACTGCGAAAAGAGCGCGGCGATTCATAAATGTGGTCGTGGTCAGGCTTTTCTTTTTAAAAACTGCGGCATGTGCGAAAGAGCCGCGAACCGTCGCATGGACCGGGTCAGCCAACTCCTTTAAAGAAAGATGAATCAACGCCGGACACGCGATATCCCCCCACTTGCGCCGCGGCGGTCAATGGCTCGAGCGGCGCGCCAATGCTACGCCCTTCAGACCGCTCGTGACGGAGCTGACTTCGCGATCATGACCCGTTATAGGTCCGTTCTGGTTCTTGCCGTTCTCGCGAGCGTGGCGCTTGGCGCCGCGCTGCCGTCGCTTTTCAGCGCCATGCGCAGCCGCATCGCGCCTGACCGCCAAAGCGAGGCGACTGAGCCCCGGCCCGCCGACGGCGAAGTCCGACTTTCCGCCGCTCAGATCGAAGCGTCCAAGATCGCGACGGCGAAGGTCGGCCCTGGCGTCGTTACGCGCCGGATCACGGCGCCTGCGGCGATCAAACCCGATCCGGACAAAATCGCCCGCGTCGCCGCCAAGGTCGCAGGCGTCGTCGAAGAGATGCGCAAGCGCCTTGGAGACCAGGTCGCGCGCGGCGAAACCATCGCGATTATCGACTCCCGCGAAGTGGCCGAAGCGAAAAGCGAGTATCTCGCCGCATCGGCGAATTTCGATCTGCAGAATGTGCTTTTTCAACGCGAAAAGGGACTCTTCGAGAAGAAGATCACGGCAGAGCAGCTGTTTTTGAAGGCCAAAACCGTCTTCATGGAAGCCAAAGTGAAGCTCGATCTTGCGCGGCAGAAACTCGCCGCGCTGGACATGAGCGAACAGGAGATCGCCGCCCTGCCCTCTCAGCCTATCGCCGATCTTCGCCGCAAGGAGATCCGCGCGCCGATCTCCGGGCGCGTCATCGAGCGTCTGGTCAGCGTCGGACAGCCGGTCGGCGGCGAGGGTCAGGCCAAGGAACTCTACGTCATCTCCGATCTCTCTGTCGTCGAAGCCGAACTCGCCGTGCCCGCCGCCGATCTCGCCCTGTTGCGCGAGGGCCAGGAGGTCCGGATTTCAAACGCCGAAGGACGCGACTTCGCGGGCAAGATCACCTACGTCAATGCGATGATCACCCGGGAGACGCGGTCGGGCCAGGTTCTTGCGCGCTTCGCCAATCCGGATTTCTCGCTGCGTCCCGGCAGCCTCTTGGAGGCGGAAATTTCCCTCAAAGAGGCGCGGGTGAAGCTCAAAATTCCGCGCTCGGCGGTGATGATCATCGACGGCAAGCCCAATGTCTTCGTTCGCACGCCAGAGGGCTTTACCAAGCGCGAGGTCGAACTTGGACGGGGAGACGATGGCTCGGTCGAGGTCGTCTCCGGATTGCAGCAGGGAGAGCAGATCGCCGTCTCCAATGTCTTTCTGCTGAAGGCGGAACTCGGCAAACAGAACATTCCGGAGGAATGATGCGCGTCGGCGGCTTTCCTTCCTCGACGTCATGGACGACCCTTCGACTCCGCCCCCAAACTCGCGCCTTGAGTGCTAGCGGCCGCCGATGATCAAGAATCTCATCGCCTTCTCGGTCCGAAGCCGTTGGCTCGTGGTGTTGTTGACGGCGCTCGTCGTTCCGCTTGGCGTCTGGTCGCTGATGCGATTGCCGATCGACGCGGTGCCGGACATCACGAACAATCAGGTGCAGATCAACGCTTTCGCGCCGGCGCTTTCCGCCTTCGAAATCGAAAAGCAGGTCACCTATCCGATCGAGAACGCCATCGCGGGAATTCCGGGACTCGAATACACCCGCTCGCTTTCGCGCAACGGCTTCGCGCAGGTCACAGCTGTCTTCGCCGACAGCGTCGACATTTATTTCGCGCGCCAGCAGGTCGGCGAACGCCTGACGCTCGCCAAGGAGATTTTTCCGCCGGGGGTCGAATCGCATATGGGCCCGGTCGCGACGGGTCTTTCGGAAATTTACATGTGGTCGGTCGACTACGCCCCGCGAGCCCAGGAGAAACCCGCGCCAGACGGGAAGCCCGGCTGGCAGCGCAACGGCGATTATCTCACGCCGGAAGGGCAGAGGCTGCGCAATTTGCTCGAACGGACCGCCTATCTGCGAACCGTGCAGGATTGGATCATCAAGCCGCAGCTGCGCACCGTGCCCGGAGTCGCCGGCGTCGACTCGCTTGGCGGCTACATTAAGGAATATCACGTTCAGCCGGACCCGGCGAAGATCTTCGCTCTCGGACTGTCCTTCGCCGATCTCGCCGGCATTATCGAACGCAACAATATCAGCCGCGGCGCGGGCTACGTCGAACGCAACGGCGAGGGTCTCGTCGTGCGCAGCCCGGGACGACTTGAGTCGATGGATGACATCGCCAAAGTCGTCGTGTCGACGCGCGGCGGCACGCCGGTGCGACTCGAAGACATCGCCGAGGTGGGCGTCGGACGCGAGCTGCGCATGGGCAGCGCCAGCATGAATGGCGAAGAGGTGGTGATCGGCACCGCGCTGATGCTGATCGGCGCCAACAGTCGCGAAGTCTCGAGCGCCGTCAATGCGAAGATGGACGAGATTCGCCGGCTGCTGCCGCCCGGCGTTGAGGTGCGCACCATCTTGAACCGCACCTTGCTTGTCAACGCCACGATCACGACCGTCGCCAAGAATCTTGTCGAGGGCGCTGCGCTCGTCATCCTCGTGCTCTTCGTCATGCTCGGCAATTTCCGCGCGGCGCTCGTGACGGCGATGGTCATTCCGCTGACGATGCTGCTGCTTGGCGTCGGCATGCATGTTGGAAAGATCAGCGCCAATCTGATGAGTCTCGGCGCGCTGGATTTCGGATTGATCGCCGACGGCGCGATCATCGTCACCGAGAATTGCTTGCGTCGCCTGACGCAGCGTCAGAACGCCCTGGGACGCACGCTCACGTTGGAGGAACGGCTGACGACCGTCATCGACTCGGCGGTCGAGATGCGGCGGCCGACGGTCTACGGTCAGGCGATCATCATTCTCGTCTATGTGCCGATTCTGACCTTTTCCGGAGTCGAAGGGAAGATGTTCCATCCGATGGCGATGACCGTCATCATGGCGCTCGCGTCGGAATTCGTTCTGTCGCTGACATTCTTTCCGGCAATGATCGCCATCGCGCTTTCTGGCCGCGTGCGCGAATCCGAAAACATCGTCGTCGAAGGGCTCAAGCGCGCCTATGAGCCCATATTGAAATGGGCGATGGCCGCGCCATTGAAGCCGATCGCGCTCGGCGCGGGCGCCTTCATTCTCGCGGCGGGTCTCTATCTGACGTTGGGCGAAGAGTTCGTTCCGACGCTCGACGAAAAAAACCTCGCCATGCAGGCGAATCGCATCCCCAGCGCGTCGCTGACGCAAGCGCAGGCGATGCAATTCGACATCGAACGCGCGCTGCGCAGCTTTCCAGAGGTCGACTACGTCTTCTCCAAAACCGGCACGGCCGAGATCGCAACCGATCCGATGCCGCCGAACCTGACCGATACTTTCATTATGCTGAAGCCGCGCGACAAATGGCCTGACCCAGGCCTCGACAAGGCGGCGCTGATCGAAAAAATGGAGGCGCGGCTCGCGCAACTGCCGGGCAACGCCTATGAGTTCTCTCAGCCCATTCAACTGCGCTTCAACGAACTGCTCGCCGGCGTGCGCGGCGACATCGCGGTAAAAGTGTTCGGCGAAAATTTTGATGTTTTGTTGAAGGCGGCCAATCAGATCGCCGGCGTTCTCAATACGGTCAAAGGCGCGAGCGATGTAAAGGTCGAACAGGTGGTTGGCCTCCCGATCCTCGACATCGCCGTCGATAAGGGCGCGATCGCGCGCCTTGGCCTCAGCGTCGCCGCGGTGCAGGACGTGATCGGCGCGGCGATCGGCGGGCAAAGGGCTGGAGTGGTGTTCGAGGGCGACCGCCGCTTCCCCATCGTCGTTCGTCTGCAGGACAATTTGCGTGAGGACGCGCAGGCTTTGGAGTCGATTCCGGTCGCGCTGCCCTCGGCGGCGGGCAATACGCCCGTCGTGCTGCTGAAGCAGGTGGCGAAATTCTCCATCCTCGACGGCCAGAACCAGATTTCGCGGGAAAACGGCCATCGCCGCGTCGTGGTCAGCGCCAATGTGCGCGGACGCGACATTGCGTCGGTGGTCGAAGAAGCGCGCGCAAAGATCGAGAAAAAGGTGATCCTGCCGCCCGGCTACTGGATTGCCTGGGGCGGGCAATTCGAAAATCTCGCGGCGGCGCGCGCCCGTTTGATGATCGTCGTGCCGGCCTGCTTTTTCTTGATCTTTCTGCTGCTCTACTCGGCGCTCGGCGCGACGCGCGACGCGCTGCTGGTGTTCACCGCGGTGCCGCTGGCGCTTTCCGGCGGCGTCGCTGCGCTGTGGCTGCGCGGCATGCCCATGTCCGTCTCGGCCGCGGTCGGCTTCATCGCGCTCTCTGGCGTCGCTGTGCTCAACGGCCTCGTCATGCGCACCTATATTTCGCAGTTGATCGCAGGCGACATGCCCGAACGCCAGGCGATCTTCAAAGGCGCGATGACGCGGCTGCGGCCGGTCATCATGACGGCCCTGGTCGCGTCGCTCGGCTTCCTGCCGATGGCGCTCGCGACGGGGACCGGCGCCGAAGTGCAAAAGCCGATCGCGACGGTCGTCATCGGCGGGCTGATCAGCGCCACGGCGCTGACTCTTGTGGTCCTGCCCGCGCTTTACGCGTTCTTCTGTCCTTCGCCAGAGTCACCTACCGTGCAGCAAAGCGGAGGTTGACCGGTGAGCATGCGCGGCGTCGCCTCGGTCCTGATCTGCTTCATTCTGAGCGGCGGCGTGACGCATGCCGAAACCTTGGTGGGCGCGATGCGTCGCGCCTATAACGCCAATCCGCAGCTCAACGCCGGCAGAGCCGAGCTGCGCGCCATCGACGAAAGAGTGCCGCAAGCGGAGGCCGGCATGAGGCCGCGCGTTTCGGGCGACGGCTACCTCGGCGTGCAGCGCAATCGGCTTGTCACGAAGCAGCGCGACGTCGATATCAATGACCCGACCAACACCTCGGTCACGAAGAACATTCAAAACGGCGACAGCCTTCCACGCTCCGCTCACCTGACGTTCGAGCAACCGATATTCGACGGGTTCAAGGCGCAGAACGAAACGCGCGCGGCGGAATCGGGGGTCTTCGCCGGACGCGAGCGGCTGCGCCTGACCGAACAGCGCATATTATTCGACGCCGTCACTGCCTATATGAATGTCTTGCGCGACACGGCGGCGCTCAAACTTCAGGAAAGCAATGTCGCGGTCCTGAAGGAGCAATTGCGCCAGACGCGGGAGCGCTATCAGTACGGACAGATCACCTTGACGGATGTCGCGCAGGTCGAGGCGCGGCTCGCGGGCGGCAAGTCTCTCGCCGGCGCCGCGCGCGCCACGCTCGACGCCAGCATCGGCGTCTATCGCAAGACGGTCGGCGTCGAGCCGACGAAGCTCGCGCCGGGCGCGCCGATCGACCGATTGCTGCCGAAGTCGCGCGAAGAGGCGGAACGCATCGCGCAACACGAACATCCGTTCATTCTCGCGGCGCTTCACGACGCAGACGTCGCCGATCTCGACATCAAGGCGCTCGAAGCCGACTTCATGCCCAAACTGTCGATCGTCGGCGACGTTTTTACGCAGACCGATATTTCCGGCATCGGCAACCGCAACGTTGGCGCGAAAGTTCTCGGACATCTCAACGTGCCGATCTACGAGGGCGGGCTGACGTCCTCCCGGGTGCGGCAGGCGAAGGAAACCGCCGGGCAGCGACGGTTCGACGCCGACGTAGCGCGCGCCGAGGTTCTCTCGCTGGTGCGCGCCTATTGGGGCGCGCTGCAGGCGGCGAAAACTCAGATTTCAGCGGCGCAAACGCAAATCGCCGCGGCCGAGCGCGCGCTTTACGGGGTGCGAGAAGAAGCCAAGGCCGGTCAGCGGACGACGCTCGAAATTCTTATCGCGCAGCAAGAGCTGCTTTACGCCCGCATCGCGCTCCTCATCGCGCAGCGCGACCGCGTCGTCGCCTCCTATGCGGTGCTCTCTTCGCTCGGGCGACTTTCTTCGGGCTGGCTCGGTCTTACGCCCGGCGGCTATGATCCGGCGATCCACTTCGAGCAGGTGAAGGATCTCTGGGGCGACCCGACCACGCCCGACCGTTAGAGCAGCTTCCGAAAAAGTTGCCAGACTTTTTCGATGAGAACCTGCTTCAGCACTTTGATTTTGAGCGATTCCTTATCGATCACATGTTTCCATGTGATCGATAGGCGCTCAAGGATTTGAGACGCGCCGCGATGCTGCGATAAGATGCTATCGTTTAAAAAAGACGCGCCGCCGGGCGCGAAATCATAAAGGCTGAGGGAGAGGACATCATGCGAGGCGCTTTCATCACATTCGCCGTTGCGATGCTGCTGGCGTTGCTTTCGGCGATCCCGGCAAATGCTTTTTGCATGTTCGGCTGCTATCCAACCGAAGCGCATGCGCGGCAAATTTTCGAGAACTTGCTGAAGCAGCGCGTCGATAAGCCGTTCAAGATCGTCGAGTTCAAACAGACGATGGCCGAGCGTCTCGAGATGCACGCCACCGGAGAAAAGGGCTACGAGATCTTCTTCAATGGGCGGGTCGAGTTCCCCGAAGGCGCCAATCTCGAATGCAAGCCCGAGGCTGGAAAATTTCCCGAAGGCTGTTCGCCGAGCAGTCATTATGTGACTGCGCCGCGCAGTTCCGATCCGCCAGGCAAACAATATATCGCGCCTGGGTCGACGATTCAGTTCGACGAGGAATATCGCTTTTATGAAGCGGGCAGCGGCTGGAAAGGCCCGGACGGCAACGTCTATACGGCGGACTGACCAAAAAAACGGGCGCGCAGTGAATGCGCGCCCCGTCTCAACCGACCTCGCTCGCGAGGCTCGGCTTATTGCTCCTTCGTGTTCTGCGGGCAGCCGCAGGCGGCGTCACAGGCCTTCTTATTGGCGCGGACTTCATCCTGGTTGGCGGCATAGTTCATCTTGCGGGCGAGGTACTCGTCGTCGCATTTCTCAGCGCATTTAGCCTGCTTGTCTTCGTCCGCTTTGTGGACGTCGCAATCCGCGAATGCCGGGCTGATCATGCCGGCGACAAGGAGAGCCGCCGTCATAATGGCGTATTTGTTCATTTGGTGGTTTCCTTCACTTGCCCGTTGGGCGTCTAGACTGCGCTTGCGCTCGACCCCTCCCGCCATGGAACAGCAACGGCGTCACATAACGCAATAAGCGGCCGGACGATGTCGTATGTGGCCGCCCATGTCAATTGCGCGTCACGGGCGCGACGTCTTGAGCCGCTTCATCGTCGGACGGCGCGCTTCGCGAAAAGCGTATTGTTTCCACATTCTTGATGAACACGAAGATGCGGCGCGACAGCTGACTTTCGTATGATCGGCGCAATGCGAAAAAGGGCGCGCGATCACGCGCGCGCCCTTACGTGTCGGGCTCAGACTGATGAGAGTCTTAAAGGCCCTTCGAATTCTCCGGGCAACCGCACTTGTCGTCGCACGCTTTCTTGGCGGACTTGATCTTGCTCATGTCCGCCGTCCAGCCCTGCTGGTCCTTGAGATAGGCGTCTTCGCACTTGCTGGCGCAAACGGCCTGATCGTCCTCGGCGTGCGTGTCGCAGCTGATGCGCGTCGCCTGGTTCGGAGCGCGCAGACCGACGCCGGCGTCGAAGGCGAACGACGGTGCGGTCATCGCCAGGAACAGGGCGGCGACGGCCGTAAGGGCGTATTTATTCATATGTTGATTTCCTCTTCTTCGCGTCGTGAGTTTTTTGTTTTTGTCGAGCGCTGCGTTGAAGACATTGCAACCGCAACGACTCGAATTCAACGCAAAGCGCCGGCAACGCTGTCGGAGGACTCTCTTTGAGTCAATGGTTTTTTTGGTGATATCTAAGGGACCAGTTGTCGCAACACGTAAGGAAGGATGCCGCCATTCTTGAAGTATTCCAGCTCATCGAGCGTATCGATGCGCGCGAGCAGCGGCGCTGTCTTGGTGGACCCATCCGGGAATGAGATCGAGGCGACCAGAGTTTTGCGTGGCGCAAGCCCCTCGCGCAAGCCATGGATGGTTACGGTCTCATCGCCCTTGAGTCCGAGCGTGTCCCAACCTGTCCCCTCCGCAAAAGTGAGCGGCACGACGCCCATGCCGACGAGATTGGAACGGTGGATGCGCTCGAAACTCTTGGCGATCACGGCGCGAACCCCAAGCAGCATGGCGCCCTTCGCCGCCCAGTCGCGTGACGAGCCGTTGCCATATTCGGCGCCGGCCATGACGACCAGCGGCGCGCCCTCGTCTCGGTACCGCATGGCGGCGTCATAGATCGACATGATGTCGCCGCCCGGATAATGCTTGGTCAATCCGCCTTCCGGCGTGAGGCCTTTCGCATCCCGCATGATGTGATTCTTGATGCGAATATTCGCGAAAGTGCCGCGCATCATCACTTCGTGATTGCCGCGGCGCGTGCCGTATTGATTGAAATCGGCCGGCGCGACGCCATGCTCCATCAGCCATTTGCCGGCGGGCGAAGCGGCCTTGATCGAGCCGGCGGGCGAGATGTGATCGGTGGTGATCTTGTCGCCAAAGAGCGCGAGGATGCGCGCGCCGACGATATCTTCCACAGGCTTGGGCTCGCGCTGCAGACCGACGAAATAGGGCGGGTCGCGCACATAGGTGGACTGGTCGTCCCACGCGTACGTCTCGCTGCTTGGCGCTTCGACCGTGCGCCAATGCTCGTCGCCCGAAAAGACGTTTGCGTAGGTCTCACGAAACAGATTGCGCGTCACCTGATCGCGGACGAAGGTCGCGATTTCCGCATTCGACGGCCAGATGTCGCGCAGATAAACCGGCGCCCCGGCGCTGTCGTGTCCAAGAGGCTCCTTCGTCAGATCGATCGCCATCGTGCCGGCGAGCGCATAGGCGACGACGAGCGGCGGCGAGGCGAGGTAATTCGCCTGGACGTCGGGATTGACCCGTCCTTCGAAATTGCGATTTCCCGACAGCACCGAGGCGGCGACGAGGTCATGCTCGTTGATGGTCTTCGAGATCGCCGGCGGCAGCGGCCCGGAGTTGCCGATGCAGGTCGTGCAGCCGAATCCGACAAGATTGAAGCCGAGATCGTCGAGATATTTTTGCAGCCCCGACTTCGCGAGATATTGCGCGACGACCTGACTGCCCGGGGCGAGCGAGGTTTTCACCCAGGGTTTCGCCTTCAGTCCGCGCGCGGCGGCGTTGCGCGCCAGCAATCCCGCGCCGATGAGCACGCTGGGGTTGGATGTGTTGGTGCAGGAGGTAATGGCGGCGATGACGACGTCGCCATGGCCGAGATCGAAATTTTCGCCTTCGACCCCATAGCGCTGCCCGAGTCCGTCTTCCTTCTTATATTCGCTCGCCAGCGCGCCGAGAAACGCCGAGCCGACGTCGGAAAGCGCGGCGCGGCTCTCGGGACGCTTCGGGCCGGCGAGCGACGGCGTCACCTCCGCAAGATCGAGGCTCAACGTATCGGTGAATTCGGGATCGGGAGAGCCGGACTCGCGCAGCATTCCTTGCGCCTGGGCATAAGCTTCGATCAGCGCGATACGATCGTCGGCGCGCCCCGACATGCGCAAATAGGAAAGCGTCTCCTGATCGATGGGGAAGAAGCCGCAGGTCGCGCCATATTCCGGCGCCATATTGGCGATGGTCGCGCGATCGGCGAGGCTGAGATGATCAAGCCCGTCGCCAAAGAACTCGACGAATTTTCCGACCACGCCTTTTTTGCGCAGCATTTGCGTGACGGTCAGGACGACGTCCGTCGCCGTCACGCCTTCCTTCGGCGCGCCGGTAAGCCTGAAGCCGATCACTTCCGGCGCGAGCATCGACAAAGGTTGGCCGAGCATGGCGGCCTCGGCCTCGATGCCGCCGACGCCCCAGCCGAGAACGGCGAGGCCATTGATCATGGTCGTATGCGAATCGGTGCCGACCAGCGTGTCGGGATAGGCGAGTTCGACCGTCTTGCCGTCGATGCGCTCGGTGCGCGTCCAGACGGTCTGCCCGAGATATTCCAGATTCACTTGGTGACAGATCCCGGTGCCGGGGGGAACGACGCGGAAATTGTCGAACGCCGACTGGCCCCATTTCAAAAATCGGTAGCGCTCGCCATTGCGCTCATATTCGAGTTCGACGTTGCGCGCGAAGGCCTTCGGCGTGCCGAAACTGTCGACGATCACCGAATGGTCGATGACGAGATCGACGGGAACGAGCGGGTTGATCTTCTGCGCGGTCCCGCCCAGCGCGACGACCGCGTCGCGCATCGCCGCAAGATCGACGACCGCCGGCACGCCGGTAAAATCCTGCATCAGCACGCGCGCCGGCCGAAAGGCGATTTCGCGCTCTGTCTTGCCTTTCTCCTCGAGCCATTTCGCGAAGGTTTCGATCGACTCCCTGGTGACCGAACGGCCGTCCTCGTTGCGCAGCAAATTTTCCAGAACGACCTTGAGCGAATAGGGCAGGCGAGAGACGTCTCGAAGCCCGTTTTGCTCCGCCGCCCTCAGAGAGAAATATTGATAGGACCGATTCCCGACGACGAGCGTCTGGCAGGCGTTGAAACTATTGAGAGAAGCCATGGAAGGGTCCTTGCGGCGCGGGAAGGCGGAATCTTTCTAGAAAATTCCATGCCATGGGGGCAAATAGAAAAGACGCGAGCAAAATCGACCCGTCAGCTGCGTCGCTCGCCGCGCAGCGGCCGCTCCTCCATACGCGCGAGGAAAAGCAGGGACAGGCCCACGCAAACGGCAAGCGCCAGAAAAACGAGGCGAAAGCTCGAAAACAAAGCGGCGCCGTCGACGTCCGTCTTCATCTCCTCAAGCAATTGCGCGCGGCCGCCGCCAATCGCCAAGGCGGCGAAAAGCGCGACGGCCGCCCCGGCCGCGAGCTGCCGAAAGAATTGCATCGAGGCCGTCGCGGTCCCCAGATCGCGCGAATCCACCGCGTTCTGCACCGAAACGGTCGCGACAGGCAGCATCGCGCCGATGCCGAAGGTCGTGACGGTGAGCAGGGCGTTGAGCAAAAGCAGCGAGCGGCCCGAACCCATCATCGCGGCCGCGCCCAGCGCGGCGAGCGCGCCGGCGCCGAGCCCGAGGAGCGGAGCCGTCTTGTAATGCGTCAAACGCCCCATCAATCGTCCCGACACCGTGGCGCCGGCGACGGTGCCGACCATCAGGGGAATAAGCGTCAGCCCCGATTCGCTCGCATTCATCCCGCCGCAGATTTCGTAATAGATGGGCATCACGACCGAAAGTCCGACGAACCCACCGAGCCCAAAGGAGCTCGACAGGATGGCGTCGCGCACGATTCGCAGTCGGAGAATGCGCAGCGGAATGAGCGGCTCCTCGGCGCGCGCCGTGCGCCAGGCGAAAAGCGCCCAGGCGAGAGCGGAGGCGGTAAGGAGCCCGACGATCGGCGCCGACCGCCACGGATAGCGCACGCCGCCCCAGCCGAGCGCCAGCACGAGAAGGCCGGAGCCGGCGATCAGCAAAATCGCGCCGAGATAATCGACGCGATGCGGATGGCGCCGCTCCGGCACCCGCTTCAACCTCGAATTAACGATCAGGAGCGCCGCGAGGCCCAGCGGCAGATTGATCCAGAAGATCAGCGACCAATGCCAATATTGCGCAAAAATGCCGCCGAGCGCCGGACCGGCGATGCTGGAGGTGATGAACACCGCGGCGAAATAGGATTGGTATCGGCCGCGCTCGCGGGGCGAGACAAGATCGGCGACGATCGTCTGCGCGAGCGAGATCAGGCCGCCGCCGCCAAGTCCCTGAATGACCCTCGCGCCGGCAAGCGCCGCCATGCTCGGGGCCAAGGCGCAGGCGACCGATCCGATCACGAAAGTGATCACCCCGACCAGAATGACGCGCCGCCGCCCATAGACATCGGCGAATTTGCCGTAGAGCGGCGTCACCACCGTCGCCGCGATGAGATAGGCGGTCACGATCCAGGGCAGATCCTGAGGATCCCCGAGGTCCGCCGCGATGGTCGGCATGGCCGTGACCACAATCGTCTGGTCGAGGGCCGAGAGCAGCATCGCGAGGCCGAGCCCGAACATGACCTGTCGCAGTTCGGCGGGGTTTGGCGGCGGGTTAGCGGACATGGCCTCGGGGGAACAGCACGGGGAGCCCTAACTACAGTGTTGCGGCGCCGAACGAAACCCTCACGCCGGCTTTAAAGGGCTTCGCAGATCACCCGCAGCAGCGCCGCCGCGTCTTCGAGCCCCTGCAGCAGCGGGTCGTCGGCGCTTCGCGGCCTTTCGCGCGCGAGGGCCCGCAGCGCCTGTTCGGACGCCACAATTCGTGGCGCCAGCCGGCGCCGTTTTGCGATGGCGAGCCGCTCGGTCTCGAGCGCGCGCAGCAGGCGCGCCTCGGCCACCGTCAGCGGCGGCTCCTCCTGCCGCCTCGGCGCGTCGATCGGCGCGGGCGCGAGCTGAGGAAGATCGGCCTCGCCTTCCGACAGATCGGCGCGCGCGGCGAAGCCGCTTGCGAGCGCCGCGCGCCAGCCGAGCGCGAATGCTGACAAGCGGCGAGGCCACGCCATCGGTCCGCCGCGGCAATGATCGCATCTGCCGCAGCGCCCGCTCTCTTCGCCAAATTCGGCGAGGAGGCGCTGAAAACGGCAACCCGGCGCCGCCGCGAGCCGCGCCATCGCCTGGCGTCTGGCGTAGTCGCCGGCGGCCGCGTCATTGTCTTGCGCCGCTTCCGGAATGCGCCAGCGCAGCGCCAGCTCCGCGGGTGAGAACAGCGTCAGCGCGCGGGCCGGCGCGCCATCGCGTCCGGCGCGGCCGATCTCCTGATAATAGCCCTCGACCGACGTCGGTAGATCGGCGTGAATGATGAAGCGCACGTCGGGCTTGTCGACGCCCATGCCAAAGGCGATGGTCGCCACCATCACCGCGCCCTTGCGGGAAAAGAAAGCGTCCTGGCTCTCCGAGCGCGTGTAGGCGTCGAGCCCCGCGTGATAGGGCAGCGCATCGAAGCCGAGCCGCGAGAGCTCGCGCGCCAGCGCGTCAGTCTTGTTGCGCGAGTTGCAATAAATGATGCCGCTTTCCTTGGCGCGGCCTTTGCGCGCGAACTCGACGATCTGCCGCGGACCGGCGCGCTTCTGCGCGAAATCGAGCGCGAGATTGGGCCGCGCGAAGGAGCGCTGGAAGATCTGCGGGGGCCGCGAAAACAGCGTGCGGGCGATGTCGTCGCGGGTGCGCGGACCGGCCGTCGCGGTGACGGCGAGCACCGGCGGCGCGCCGAGCTTTCGCGCGATGTCGCCGAGCGCGCGATAGTCGGGACGAAACTCGTGACCCCAATGCGAGACGCAATGCGCCTCGTCGACCGCGAACAGCCGGACGCGAATGCTGCGCAATAAATTCTGCGTTCCGTCCTGGGCGAGACGTTCGGGGGCGGCGTAAAGCAGCCTTGCCCGGCCCGATGCGACGGCGTCGATGGCGGCCGCCGCCTCATCGTCCTCCTGCATGGAGTGGAGCGCGACGGCCCCGACCCCAGAGTCGGCGAGGGTTCGAAGCTGGTCGCGCATCAGCGCGATCAGCGGCGAGCAGACGAGAACGATTCCGCCCCCCGGAGCGGCGGCCGGCAGCTGATAAAGGAGCGATTTGCCGGAGCCCGTCGGCATGATGGCGATGGCGTCGCGGCCGTCGAGCACGGCCTCAATGATCTCCGCCTGACCCGGCAGAAAGTCCGCGAAACCGAAATTGCTGCGCAGCAATTCTTGCGCGGAAAGGTCGGCGGTCATGACCCGTCTTTCGACAGCAGCGCTTCGGCAATCTCGCGCCATTCTTGATCGAGCGCGCCGCAGTGCGGTTCTCGCCCCGCGCGGCGATACCAATAGAAGGCGTTCGAAAGATCGCCTTCCTTGCGATGGAGATAGGCGTGAACCCACATGCTGTCGGTATCGGCTTTGTCGTCGACGCATTTATGCGCCGCATTCCAGTCGCCCTTGGCGTCGAACCACAGCGCTCGCAGAGGAGGCGACAGCGCGGGCGGCCCGGATGCGGAAAGCGAATCGAGAAAAGCGTCGAGGGTCATGGAGTTCAGCCAAGAGCCTATTAAAGAGCGTCATGTTAGCCGCAAATCGGCTCGGCGTTGACTCCCAGGCCCGCCGCCCTTAATCATCAGCGCACATCTCGAAAGAGAAACCGACCACAGCCGAGCCGCCCGAGAGGCGGCAGGCCAACGCCCGGCAGCGCGATGCGCCCCCGGGCGCGTTTTGCTTTGGAGCCTTCGCGCTCGCGGGAGAACAGTATGTTCGAGAGCCTTTCCGACAAGCTCTCCGGCATTTTCGACAAGCTCACACGGCGCGGCGCGCTGTCCGAAGCCGACGTCAACGAGGCGCTGCGCGAAATCCGCCGCGCGCTGCTCGAGGCCGACGTCGCCCTCGACGTCGTGCGCTCCTTCACCGACAAGGTCCGCGACCGCGCCATCGGCGCCGGCGTCATCAAATCGGTGACGCCCGGCCAGATGGTCGTCAAAATCGTCAATGACGTGCTGATCGAGACGCTCGGCCAGGACGCGGAGCCGATCGATCTCGTCGCCGCGCCGCCGCTCGCCATCATGATGGTTGGTTTGCAGGGCGCCGGCAAAACCACGACCACCGCCAAGATCGCCAAACGGCTCAAGGAGCGCCACGGCAAGCGCACGCTGATGGCCTCGCTCGACGTCAAGCGCCCGGCGGCCCAAGAACAGCTCGCCGTGCTCGGCCGGCAGGTCGAGGTCGACACGCTGCCGATCGTGCCCGGCCAGACGCCGGTGCAGATCGCCAAGCGCGCGATGGAGGCGGCGCGGCTGCAGGGCTATGACGTGGTGCTGCTCGACACCGCCGGCCGCACGCATATCGACGAGCCGCTGATGGCCGAGATGGCGGAGATCAAGACCTTCTCCAAGCCGCATGAAATCCTGCTCGTCGCCGATGCGCTCACCGGCCAGGACGCCGTCAATCTCGCCCAGAATTTCGATGAACGGGTCGGGCTGACCGGCATTGTATTGACACGTATGGACGGCGATGGCCGCGGCGGCGCGGCGCTCTCCATGCGCTATGTCACCGGCAAGCCGATCAAGCTCATCGGCGTCGGCGAAAAGATGGACGCGCTCGACGAATTCGCGCCGACGCGCATCGCCAACCGCATTCTCGGCATGGGCGACATTGTCGCGCTGGTCGAAAAGGCGGCCCAGGCGATCGACGCCGAACAGGCCCGCAAGGCCGCCGAGCGAATGGCCAAGGGCAAGTTCGATCTGCAGGACCTCTGCGATCAGCTCGCCCAGGTGGAAAAGATCGGCGGATTGGGCGGCATCATGGGTCTGCTTCCGGGCGTCGCCAAGATGAAGGATCAGATCGCCGCGTCCGGTTTCGACGACAAGATGGTCCGGCGCCAGCGCGCCATCATCCTTTCGATGACGCCCAAGGAACGGCGCAATCCCGATCTGATGAAGGCCTCGCGCAAGAAACGCATCGCGGCAGGTTCGGGCGTCAAGGTCGAGGAGGTCAACAAGCTCCTCAAGCAGCATCGGCAGATGGCCGATCTGATGAAGTCCTTCGGAGCCGGCAAGCGCGGCGGAATGATGGGCAAGGCCGCGCAAATGATGGGGCTCGGCCCCGGCATGCAAATGCCCTCCCAGGAAGAGCTGCAGCAGCTGCAGGCGAAACTTGGCGCGCCGCAGCCGAAAGGCGCCCCTGGCGGCATTCCGTCCGCGCCGCCGCCCGATCTTCTTGCCAAGCCAAGCCTGCCGGGGCTCGGCGGCGGCTTGCTCAGCGGATTGAACCCCTTCGGGAAGAAGAAATAGCAAACCGGCGATTGTGGTCGCCGGCCCCCTCACTCACCTCAACGCAACAGGAATGAAAACATGTCCCTTAAAATTCGTCTCGCCCGCGGCGGCGCCAAGAAGCGTCCCTTCTATCGCGTCGTCGTCGCCGACTCGCGCTCGCCGCGCGACGGCCGCTACATCGAGAAGATCGGTTATTTCGATCCTTTAAAGGAGAAGGACGCGGCCGACCGTCTGGTGCTCGACACGGAAAAGGCGAAAGCCTGGATGGAGAAGGGCGCGCAGCCGACCGATCGCGTCGCGCGCCTGCTCGATGGTCTCGGCGTGATGAAGCGCGAAGCGCGCAGCAATCCGCAGAAGGCGCAGCCCAAGAAGAAGGCGCAGGAGCGCGCCGCCGCTGCGGCGGCGGCCGCAGGCGCGGCGGAAGCGCCGGCGGCGTAAGGTTTTTAGGTGAGACGATCGGATCGCGTAACCCTCTCCCATTGGGAGAGGGTGGCCGCCGAAGGCGGACGGGTGAGGGGTTGTCGCCTCTTCCCTGAAGGCGTGCGCGAAAAAACGCGCGACAGCCAGCTTTCTCGTCAGCGTCGTGAAATCTTAGCCCCTCACCCGGCCCGGCGACGCCGGGCCACCCTCTCCCCTTGGGAGAGGGTGATTGCGCGGTGACTCGTCTCGTCCTCCTCGGCCGCTTCGGCGCGCCGCATGGCGTGCGCGGCGAAATCCGACTGCAGAGCTTCACCAGCGATCCGTTGGCGATCGCAAGCTATGACGGCCTCACCGACAAAAGCGGGGCGCGCCATTTCAGGCTGCGCGCCGTGCGCCCGCAGGGCAAGGACATGCTCGTCGCGCAAGTCGAGGGCGTCGACGACCGCGCCGGCGCCGAGGCCCTAAACCGCGTCGAACTCTATGTCGCGCGCGACAAGCTCCCCGCGCCGGAAGAGGACGAATTCTATATCGCCGATCTCATTGGCCTTCGCGCCGAAACGGCGGAGGGCGTGGAAATCGGAACGATCGTCGCCGTGCGCAATTTCGGCGCGGGCGACATTCTCGAAATTGCGCCCGCGCAGGGCCCCGAAAAGTTGTCAGACGACAAAGCTCCGCAAAAAAAGCACAGCGGCGAGACGCTGCTGCTGCCCTTCACCAAGGCCACGGCGCCCATCATCGACGTCAAAGTGGGTCGCGTGGTGGTCGTTCCGCCGACGGAGGTGGAAGGGGAAGCTCCGTAGGCGTTTGCCACGCAGACTGCGCCGCTCTTCTCCGCTTCCCGCGCTTCGTGCCATAACTCACTCCATGTTCCGCGCGACGGTCCTCACCCTTTTTCCCGAGATGTTTCCCGGTCCCTTGGGCCTGTCTCTCGCCGGCGACGCGCTGTCGCGTGGCGTCTGGACGCTTGAGCCGCGGCAGATCCGCGAGCATGGGCTCGGCCGCCATCGCGCCGTCGACGACACGCCGGCCGGCGGCGGCCCCGGCATGGTGATGCGCGCCGACGTGCTGGCGGCGGCGATCGACGCCGCCGCGCCCAAGGACGATCCGCGCCCACGCCTGCTGATGAGTCCGCGCGGCGCGCCGCTGACGCAGACGCGCGCGCGCGAACTCGCCCAAGGCCCCGGCGCGATCATTCTTTGCGCCCGGTTCGAAGGCGTCGACGAGCGCATCATCGACGCCCGCGGGCTCGAAGAAATCTCGATCGGCGATTTCGTGCTTTCTGGCGGCGAGATCGCGGCGTTGGCGCTGATCGACGCCTGCGTGCGGCTCATTCCCGGCGTGATGGGCGAAGAAGCGTCAGGCGTCGAGGAAAGTTTTGAGGCCGGCCTCCTCGAATATCCGCATTACACGCGGCCACGCGACTTCGAGGGGCGCAACATCCCCGAGGCGCTGCTCTCCGGCGATCACGCCAGGATCGCCAGATGGCGCCATGAGCAGGCGCTGGCGCTCACCCGCGCCCGACGCCCCGACCTCTTGGCGCCCCAGACAGGCGACGCTTCCCGCCGCCGCTGAATCTCTGCGCTGCTCTCTTTTTCATCTGGTCCGCCAAGGCGCGCGATCTAGCTATTGAGCAGCTCACCCGAGCTTGAGCCTGAAGCGAGGGCGCAAGGAGGTCCGCACATGCAGAAAACAAAAACGCCGATGAATCCCGACACCGAACGTTCGGCGCTGAATACGCCGACCGATCTTGAAAAGCAGTCGACGATGAAGATCGCCGCGGAGGTCAACAAGCTCGTCGCCGACGCCCTCGCGCTTTATCTCAAGACGAAGAATTTCCACTGGCACATGAGCGGCCCGCATTTCCGCGACTACCATTTGCTGCTCGACGAGCAGGCGACGCAGATCTACGCGACCGTCGACCCGTTGGCCGAACGGGTGCGCAAGCTTGGGCAACCGACGCTGCGCTCGATCGGACACATCGCCAAGCTATCGCGCATCAAGGACAACAACGAGGAATTCGTTTCGCCTTACGCGATGCTTTCCGAACTGCTGGAAGACAATAAGGCGATGGCCGAGTCGATGCGCAGCGCGCATAAGGTGTGCGACGACAATGAAGACATCGCCACCGCGAGCCTTCTCGAAACCTTCCTCGACGAGACCGAAAAGCGGACGTGGTTCCTGTTCGAGGCGGCGCGCGGCGCCGGCCCCGGCGGCCACTGAGGAAGGCGCTCGAGACGCTAGCGCGTCGGGATCGGCGTGCCGCTACGATAGTCGTAGAAGCCGCGCTGCGTCTTTTTGCCGAGCCAGCCCGCTTCGACATATTTCACCAGCAGAGGGCAGGGGCGGTATTTTGAATCCGCCAGGCCCTCATGCAGCACCTGCATGACCGAAAGACAGGTGTCGAGGCCGATGAAATCGGCGAGCTGCAGCGGACCCATCGGGTGGTTGGCGCCAAGCTTCATCGCCGTGTCGATGGCGTCGACCGAGCCCACGCCTTCGTAGAGCGTGTAGATCGCCTCATTGATCATCGGCAGCAGAATGCGATTGACGATGAAGGCGGGGAAATCCTCCGAAACGCTGATCGTCTTGCCGAGCTTGGCGACAAACGCCTTCGTCTCCTCGAAAGTGACGTCATCGGTCGCGATGCCGCGAATGAGTTCGACAAGCTGCATGCGCGGCACCGGATTCATGAAATGAATGCCGATGAAACGCTCCGGCCGACCGGTGACCGCGGCAAGGCGGGTGATCGAAATCGATGAGGTGTTGGAGCTGATGATCGCGCCGGGCTTTGCGAACTGCGCGAGCTCGGTCAGAATCTTTCGCTTGACGTCTTCGACCTCGGTCGCCGCCTCGATCAATATGTCGGCGTCGCCAAAGTCCGCCATTGTTGGCGCGCCGGAGATGCGCTCCAGCGCCGGTTCCACCGCCGCGGCGTCGATCTGGCCGCGCTCCACGGCGCGGCGCATCTGCGCGGCGACATCGGCGATGCCGGCGTCGATACGCTCCTGCGAAATGTCGTTCAGGGCGACGTCATAGCCGGCAAGCGCGCAGACATGGGCGATCCCCTTCCCCATCTGGCCCGCGCCGATGACGCCGATCTTGCGAATTTCGAAGCCCATTTTTTTACCACCGTCAGCCATGACCGCGCCGGATAGCAAGCGGCGCGCTCGCGCTGAGTGCGTGCCGCAGTGCAATATAACTTGCGTTCCTTTGCAAAGAAAACAAAGAAAAAGAAACTGCGGAGCCTCGAGCGCCGGCGCTCCGCCAACTTACAGCCGCCGCGCCGGACCATGTGGACCGAAGCGACGGCCCTTTTACGCGGTCAGCGGCCGATCTTCGCCAGCTCGGCCTCGAGCTCCGGCAGGGCCGTGAAGAGGTCGGCGACGAGGCCATAGTCGGCGACCTGGAAAATTGGCGCCTCCTCGTCCTTGTTGATCGCCACGATCACCTTCGAATCCTTCATGCCGGCAAGATGCTGGATCGCCCCCGAAATCCCGGCGGCGATGTAGAGATCGGGCGCCACAGCCTTGCCGGTCTGGCCGACCTGCAGGTCGTTTGGCGCATAGCCGGCGTCGACGGCGGCGCGAGACGCCCCGATCGCGGCGTTAAGCCGCGTCGCGACCGGATCCAGCACCTTCTGGAAATTCTCCGCCGACCCAAGCGCGCGCCCGCCGGAGAGAATGATCCGCGCCGAGGTGAGCTCGGGCCGCTCGGACTTCGCCAGCTCTTCGCTCTTGAAGGCGGAAACGCCGGGATCGGCGGGCGCCGCAATCGCCTCGACGGGCGCCGAGCCGCCTTCCGGCGCCGCCGCGAAGGCGGTGGTGCGCACGGTAATCACTTTCTTTGCGTCCTTCGCGCGCACGGTCTGGATCGCATTGCCGGCGTAGATCGGCCGCTCAAAAGTGTCGGCCGACACGACCTTGATGATGTCCGAGACCTGCATCACGTCGAGCAGCGCCGCGACGCGCGGCAGCACGTTCTTCGTCGCCGAAGTCGACGGCGCGATGATGACGTCATAAGCGCCGGCGAGCGAGACGATCAGCGCGGCGACCGTCTCGGCCAGGACATGATCGAGCGACGCGTCTTCGGCGACGAGAACCTTCTCGACGCCGGCGAGCTTCGCCGCCTGCTCGGCCGCGCCCTTCAGTCCAGGGCCGACGATGAGGACATGAATGGGGCCGCCGATCTCCTTGGCGGCGGTGAGCGCCTTGGCGGTCGCCGGGGCGATCGCGTCGCCGGCGGTTTCGGCAAGAAGCAGAATCGTCATCTTTAAAGCACTCCCGCTTCCTTGAGCTTGCCGACGAGTTCGACGACCGAGCCCACCTTGACGCCCGCCTTGCGTTTCGCGGGCTCGGAGGTTTTCAACACTTCGAGGCGCGGCGAAATGTCGACGCCGTAATCGGCGGGCGACTTCACGGCGACTTCCTTCTTCTTCGCCTTGATGATGTTGGGCAGCGAGGCGTAGCGCGGCTCGTTCAGGCGCAAATCCGTGGTGACGACGGCCGGCAGCTTCAGGCTGACGGTCTGCAGCCCGCCGTCGATCTCGCGGGTCACGTCTACGACGCCCTCAGTCATCTCGACCTTCGAGGCGAAGGCGCCCTGGCCCCAGCCGAGCAGCGCCGCGAGCATCTGGCCCGTCTGATTGCAATCATCGTCGATCGCCTGCTTGCCCATGATGACGAGCTGAGGCTGTTCCTCGGCGACGATCTTGGCGAGGATCTTGGCGACGGCGAGCGGCTCGACGGTCTCGTCGGTCTTGACCAGAATGCCCCGGTCGGCGCCCATGGCGAGGCCGGTGCGCAAGGTCTCGTCGGCCTTGGCCGGACCGATCGTGACCACAATGACTTCCGTCGCCTTGCCGGCCTCCTTGAGCCGCAGCGCCTCTTCGACGGCGATCTCGTCGAAGGGGTTCATCGACATTTTCACATTGGCGAGATCGACGCCCGAACCGTCCGCCTTCACCCTGATCTTGACGTTGTAATCGACGACCCGTTTGACGGGCACGAGAATCTTCATCGCGCGACCCCTTGGTCCTTCTGACCCTTTGGCGAGACGGTGTCGAAGCGCCGCTTGCGCGCGCGCCACTCTGGCTAAAGCCGTCGCGCGGTCTGGTAGCGGGGGCGCGCGCGCAAGTCAAACAAAGCGACCGCGGCCACGTGATTAGGGCGCGTCGTCGCCGGCGTCCGGCGCGCGCGGCGCGGGGGCGAGCGCGCCGCCGCGGTCAAAAAGCCTGTGCCGCCGGCGCTTGAAGATCGGCGTCAGCACCAGACCCGCGGCGATGCCGCCGACATGCGCCATCCAGGCGACCGCGCCACCCTCGCCCATAGACGCGTTGATGAGCTGCATCACAATCCAGGCGCCGACGAAGAGCCAGCCGGAGGCGACGAAGGAGAACAACGGCGCCCGCAGCCCCAGTATCGACCTCGGCCGCACCCCGGCGAGCCAGGCGCCGAGATAGACCGGCGCGAGCGCCAGCGAGAGCGGCGGAAAAATTCCCGCGACCGTGGCGCGCGGATGAAGCAGCAGAAAGGCCGCGCAGACGCCGGAGATCGCGCCCGACGCGCCGACGAGCGGCAAGATCGAATGCGGCGTAGCGTAGATGTAGAACACGCCGGAGGCGACGCCGCAGGAAAGATAAAACAGCAGATAGTGCAGCGACCCCATGGCATCTTCGACATTATCGCCGAAGACGTAGAGGAACAGCATATTCGAGCCGAGGTGCACCCAAGACGAGTGGAAGAATAGCGCGGTGACTAGCGTCAACGCCGGCGGCGGTCCAACGATCCAGTCGGCGAGTTGTGCCTCGCCGAAAAGCACGCGCGGGATGATCGCGAAGCCGCGCACGACGGTCAGCGGATCGCCGAAAATCTCGCTCTGCACCACCATGAATATTATGACGTTGAGCGCGATCAGCGTCCAATTCACGATCGGCCGCCGCAAATAGCGCAGCGGCGCGTCGTCATAGATCGGCATCACCATTGGCGCGCTCCTTTCGACCGCTAGCCTAACATATGGCGACGCCGATGGGCTCCGTCACGACCGGGCGAACCGCCGTTCGAGCCACGTCGTCGCGAGGACGCCCAGACCGGCGATGTCGAAGGCGACGGTCAGCAGCCCGTAAACGGCCGCTCCGGCCAAGACCTGAACAATGAGCGCGAGGATGCCCGGACTCATGTCGCGCAGAGGCGTGAGCGCGAGCGACATTGCGCCCGTCGCCACAAGCGCAGCGAACATGTCCCAGAACGACGGCCAGACCGGCTGCGTGCGCAGCGCGAAATAGACCGTCGCCACAAGCGCCGCGATATAGGCGCCGGCTTGCGCGATCGCGAGATTGGAAGCGTCCTCGCCCCAGGGCAGGATCAAGAGCAGCGCCAGGCCGAAGGCGACCGCGGCAAGCGCCGCGACCATCAATGGCGCCGTTTTCTTTTCGATCTGAAAGACGGGATTGACGCCGAACAGAATGACGCCCATCGCGAAAAGTCCCGGAAGCAGCAGGCCGAGGTAATGGCCGAAAGGACCGCGATATTGCGCCGGCACGATGAGCGCTTCGATCGACGGCATGACGAACCAGAGACCGGCGCACGCCGGCAGTAAAAAGGCGACGACGATGCCCATGTTGCGCGCGACCTGCTCCTTGGCGCGGTCGACGCCATGGAGTTCATGCGCGGCGACAGCGATCTGAAACAAGAGCACGTCGAGCGCCGAACCGAGCGCCTGCACCGCACGCACGCCTAGATCATACGCCAGCGCGAACTGGCCGGTTTCGGCGAAACCGAAGACGCTTGCCACGATGGAGCGCGCCGCAAGCGGCATCGCCTGATAGAGAAGATGCGCGGTGACGATCGGCGCGCTATAGGCCGCAAGCGCACGCGCATTCTGACTCGAGGCGACGCGAATGTCAGCGCCGGGATCGAGCAGCGCGCGACGTCCGAGAATGACCGTGCCGAACAGGCTCGCGACGCCGCCAGCGAGCGCCACGGCAGCCGAGTGAAAAATAAAGGCGCCGCCGCCAATCAGAACAAGCGACAGCGCATTCTTGGCGAGCATGAGGCGCACATAGGCGTGGTCATGAAAGCGCGCGCGCACAAGCGCGGTGCAATAATCGAAAAGTCCGTTGGCGACCGACGTCAGCAGCGCAAGCAGGATGAGATTGGTTTCGAAATCGAGCGGCGGCCCGGCAAGCGCATAAATGCCTGTCGCCAATGCGAGGAAGAGCGTGACGGCGATGAAGGCCGCGTCGAGCGTCGAGCGCACGACCGGCTCTTTGTCGCGCGTGCGCTTTGAGTAAAAGCGCGTCGCCGAAAGACGCAGCCAATCATAGAGCGCCGTCTGCACGACCACTGCGATGGAGAAGGCGAGCGCGAAGCGGCCATATTCCTCGGGGCCGAGAAATTTCGCCACCGTGAGGCCGATGACGAAATTCACGATCGTATTGGCGAGAAATGCGAGAAGGACGTTCACTTAAGCGTAATCCCCTCCCCAACCCTCTCCCGCTGCGCGGGACATGGAGTCGGCCTCGGGTCGCGACAAGGAACGCGCGCGCCGCCGATCGCTTGCGTCCCCTCTCCCATCCGAAGCCGGCTGTCGCCGACTTCGGAGTCGATGCGCAAATCGGGAACACCCGATTTGCGAGAGCCGGGGAGGGACAGGGAGGGGGCGACGGGTCGGCGCAATGTCTCTCTTACCAGAATCACTATGCGCTCCAGCGGCCGAGCGCGACAAGTTCGCGCAACGCCTGTGCGTCGCGCGGCGTCACGTCGGGATAATCCGGGTCAGCCGTCGCGGGATCGAAATATTTCCACGAGCGGGCGCATTTGACGCCGGCGGCGCGTTGCGAAACGACGCCGACGCCCGGCGCTTCCGGCAGGTGGAAGGCGTCCATCGGCGCTTCTCCCGGTAAGACGCGAATATCCGAGGCGATGCAGATTTCGGCGAGATCGACGCCCTCCAACGCCGTGCCCAATGACTCGTCCGCGATGTAGACGATCGGCGCCGCCTCTAACGAAGAGCCGATGCGCTTTTGCGCGCGCTCGATTTCGAGCGCGCCGGTGACGACCGAGCGGATCTTGCGAATCTTCTCCCATTTCGCGGCAAGCGCATCGTCGCGCCATGCGTCGGGGATGGCGGGAAAATGTTCAAGATGCACTGAGTCAGCGTTTGGATAGCGCGCCAGCCATGCTTCCTCAGCCGTGAAGACCAGAATTGGCGCGAGCCAACTCGTGACGCTGCGGAAGATGCGATCGATGGTCGCGAGCGCCGCCTTGCGTTTGACGCTCGAGGGCGGATCGCAATAGAGCGCGTCCTTGCGCACGTCGAAGTAAAAAGCCGACAACTCGCTCGTCATGAAATGGGTGAGCAGCGCGACGACGCGCTTGTAGTCGTATGCCGCATAGGACGCGCGGATCGACTCGTCGAGCTGATGCAGACGATGCAGCATGAGACGTTCGAGCTCTCCCGCCTCGCGCATCGCCGCATCGTCATTTGGCTGATAATGCGCCAGCGCGCCGATCATCCAGCGGGTCGTGTTGCGCAGCTTGCGATAAAGCTCGACGAAGGTTTTTAGGATTTCCGGTCCAACGCGGAGATCGTCGGCGTAATCGGACGCCGCGACCCAGAGCCGCATGATGTCGGCGCCGGAATCGGCGATGATTTTTTGCGGCGCGACGACATTGCCGAGCGACTTCGACATTTTGCGCCCCCGCTCGTCAAGCACGAAGCCATGCGTCAGCACGGCGTCGTAGGGCGCGCGGCCGCGCGTGCCGCAGCTTTCGAGCAGCGAGGAATGGAACCAGCCGCGATGCTGATCGGAGCCTTCAAGATACATGATCTCGTCTTCGCCGCCGTCGCGCTTGCGATGGATGCCGGCGAGCATCGGAAAATGCTGCGGGTCTTCAAGCGTGAAGGCGTGGGTCGAGCCTGAATCGAACCAGACGTCGAGAACGTCGGAGATCTTCTCGTAGTCTTCCGCCTTGTACTCGGGAGAAAGAAATCGCGCGGCGGCCTTCGCTTCATACCAAGCGTCGGCGCCTTCCTTTTCGAACGCCTCGATGATGCGGGCGTTGACGCGCGCGTCGACCAGCGGCTCATGCGTCCCCTTCTTGACGAAGACCGCGATCGGCACGCCCCAGGCGCGCTGGCGCGAGACGACCCAGTCGGGACGATTGGCGATCATGCCGCGAATGCGGTTCTCGCCCGCCGCTGGCGTCCATTGCGTGCGGGCGATTTCCTCAAGCGCGATCTCGCGAAGCGTCGATTGATTTTTACGAACCTCATCCTGAGGAGCCTGCGAAGCACGCGTCTCGAAGGATGCGGCCGCCGAACCCTCGTCCTTCGAGACGGCGCTGAGCGCCTCCTCAGGATGAGGGTTCGACTGAGAGAACCTCGAGTCCGTCGCGATGAACCCAGGCGCGATGGATTTATCCATCGCGATGAACCATTGCGGCGTGTTGCGGAAAATCACCGGTTTCTTCGAGCGCCATGAATGCGGATATTGATGCTTGAGCTTTCCGCGCGCGACGAGATTGCCGGCTTGAACCAGCGCCGCGATCACAGCTTCGTTGGCGTCGCCCTTGTCGCCCTTGTCGGTGATGACGCGCTTTCCTTCAAAGCCCGGCGCGTCCTTCGTATAGAAGCCGTCCTCGTCGACCGTATAGGGAATGCGCGAATCGATGCCGCGCGATTGCAGTTCGCGCGCGTTCGCCATCCAGATGTCGAAGTCCTCGCGGCCGTGGCCCGGCGCGGTGTGCACGAAGCCCGTGCCCGTGTCGTCGGTGACATGTTCGCCGTCAAAGAGCGGCACGTCGAAATCATAGCCGAGATGCGCGAGCGGATGGGCGCAGATCAGCTCGCTAAGCATCTCGGCGGGCACATCGTGAAGCCGCTCGTAGCCATCGACCTTCGCCGCCTTGAACGCCTCGCTCGCAAGCTTGTCGGCGATGACGAAGGTTGCGCCCGGAAGCGCCCAATTGCCCTCGGGCGCATGGGTGACGTGATAGAGGCCGTAGTCGATCTTCGAGGAGAAGGAGATCGCGCGATTGCCGGGAAGCGTCCAGGGCGTCGTCGTCCAGATGATGACGCGCGCGTCGCTCAGTTCGCCTGCGGCGCCGCGCGGGATCGGAAACGCCACCCAGACCTGATCGCTCGTATAATCTTCATATTCGACTTCGGCCTCGGCGAGCGCGGTCTTTTCGACGACGCTCCACATCACCGGCTTCGAGCCGCGATAGAGCAGACCGTTCGCGGCGAATTTCATGATCTCGCGCGCGATCGTCGCTTCCGCCGCATAGGCCATCGTCGAATAGGGATGGCCCCAATCGCCGGCGACCCCTAAGCGCTTGAACTCCTCGCGCTGAACGCCGAGCCAATGTTCCGCATAGGCGCGGCATTCGCGCCGGAAGGCGATCATGGCGCCTGGATCGGTGAAATCGGGCTTCTGCTTTCCTAAAGCGCGATAATTCTCCTCCTCGATCTTCCATTCGATCGGCAGGCCGTGGCAGTCCCAGCCCGGCACATAGACGCAGTCCTTGCCGGTCATGCGCTGGCTGCGCGTCACGAGATCCTTGAGGATCTTATTGAGCGCATGGCCGATATGAATATTGCCATTGGCGTAGGGCGGGCCGTCGTGGAGCGTGAATTTCGGACGGCCTTCGCCCGATTCGCGCATCTTTTGCTCCAGGCCGATGGTCTCCCAGCGCTTGAGGATTTCCGGCTCGCGCTGCGGCAGGCCGGCGCGCATCGGAAAATCCGTGACCGGCAGATAGAGGCTTTTCGAATAGTCGGGCCCTTTCGGGCTGTCGTCGTTCATCGTCGTGAAAACCGGCTGGGGCGGACGCGGGCGCCATAAGCGCCGCTATTGCCGCGCTGATTAGAGGATTTGTGGAAAGAGCGCCAATCGCGCCGCACCCGGACCCTGCACGAGCCTTTAGCTCCAAGCGCAGGCCGGGCCGGTAATTCGAATGGCGGTCAGGAAAGGCATCTGGTCCTTAATAGCAGCGCAAACCGAACAGGAAAAGACGGCCAGCGCCCCTAGCGAGGCCGCCTCAGCCCGAGCAGTCCGGCGAGATAAGCTAAGCCTGCCGCCACAACGGCGATGACCAGCAACACCAGAAAGGCGCCAGACAGCAGCGTGAACCCGATGAAGAGCAACAACAGCAGCGCCGCGGTGACGATCAGGCTCTGCCATGGCGAGAGCTTGACGACTTTGACGCGACCGGCCCCCGTCGCGACCCAGATCCGAGAGGCGTCCGTCTCCTCGCCCGGCAAGATGATTTCGACCCGTCCCTTGGGCTCTTCGTTCATAACGGCTCCCTCCTGTCGAGGACGATGTCTCCAAGCTAGATCACGCGTAACTTATGGCAACAGATCATTCGCCCTGCGTCGCCGCGCCGCTTTCGGCCAATCGTCTTCGCGCCTCTTCGACGTCGACGCGCATTCTTTCGACGAGCGCCTCGACGCTGCCGAATTTCGCTTCGGCCCGTATGAAGCCGTAGAAGGCGACTTCCACCTCCTTGCCGTAGAGGTCGCCATCGAAATCGAAGAGGAAGACTTCAAGCAGCGGCGCGCCATTGTCAAAGGTCGGTCGGCGTCCGAAGCTGGCGACGCCCTGATGAACCTTCCCATCGACCTCGATCGTCACCGCGTAGATCCCGTGCTTGAGCCGATTGGCGGGATCGAGCGCGATATTGGCGGTGGGAAAACCCAGTTCGCGTCCGCGCTTGTCGCCGTGCCGCACGACGCCGCGAATGAAATAGGGATGGCCGAGAAGCCGGCGCGCCAACGCCGCGTCGCCGCGCTCCAGCGCTTCGCGCGTCGCCGTCGAGGAGACGGCCTCTAAGCTGCCCTCTTCGTCCTGAGTGATGCGGTCGACGATCTCCACGATCATCCCGAGCCGTTCGCCTTCGGCGCGCAGGAACTCTGGTCCGCCTTCGCGACCGGCGCCAAAGCGAAAATCATAGCCCGCGACGACGGCCGAAAGCTGCAGGCGCTTGTGCAGGATCTGTTGCGTGAAGACGCGCGCCGGGCTCTGCGCGAAGTCCTTGTCGAAGGTGAGCACGACGATCCCGTCGAGGCCGAGCCGAGCCGCCTGCGCCGCCTTTGCGTCTGGCGGCGTGAGACGAAAAATCACCGTCCGCCCCGCGAAAAAATCCGCCGGATGCGGCTCGAAAGTCAGCAGAATGCAGGGACGCGAGAGTTTCGCGGCAAGCGCCTGGGCCCGAGCGATGACGCCGCGGTGGCCTCTGTGCAACCCGTCGAAATTGCCGACCGCCGCGACCGCGCCTTCCAATCCAGGCGGCGGCGCTTGAGGGTCGCGCGCAAAGATGAAGGAGGCGGACACGGCCCGAGCCGGAAGAATTAAGCCGAGGCCGGCTTCGCCTCTGCTGGCGCTGGCGTCGCGGCGCGTATCGCCTGCTCGCGGCTCGGCACCATGACGAAGGCCTCGCCGTCGAGCACGACCTTGCCGTCGACGAGACATTCGCATTTGAGTTTGGCGCGCCGGCCTTTTTCGATCAGCTCCACCACTTCGACAATGACGGTGATGACGTCGCCGATCTTCACCGGCGCGCGGAAATTCAGCGTCTGCGACAGATAGACCGCGCCGGGGCCGGGCAGATACATGCCGATGACCGTCGAAATGAGCGAGGCCGTATAAAGGCCATGCACGATCCGCTCGCCAAAGCGCGTCTTCGAGGCGAAGTGATCCGAAAGATGAATCGGATTGCGGTCGCCGGAAAGATCGGCGAAGGCGATGACGTCGTCGTCCATCACCGCCTTCATCAGCGTCTCGCGCATGCCGACGCTCAGATCCTCGAAATAGTAGATTTTGAACGGCGTCGACATGGAGCCACCGGAAAGTTGCGTTGCGGATCGTGACCGCAGATGAGGCCTGTGCAGCCCCCTTTTACCAGAAAAGCTCGCGAGCCAAAGCCTTAGGACGAGCGCCGGCGCGTGTGAAGAGCGAGTCGAGCGCCGCTTCGTCGAGCGCGCCGCCGCCGGGATGCAGCTCGGCGCGATGCACGCCATGGATGATGAAGAGGCAGTCGAGCCCGGCGCGGCCCGCGCCGGCAAGGTCGGTGAAGGCGCCGTCGCCGATCGCCAGCGTGCGCGCCTTGTCGACATCGCCGCCGCGCAAATTCTTGAGCCGCTCCAGGGCGGCGGCGTAGATCGGGGCGTGGGGCTTGCCGAAGGTCAGAACGCGGCCGCCGATCGCCGCATAGCGTTCGGCGATGGCGCCGGCGCAGTAGACGAGATCATTGCCGATGGCGACGACAATATCGGGATTGGCGCACAGCATCGTCAGGTCGCGCGCCTTCAACGCCGCGAGTTGCTCGTCATAGTCCGAGGGCGTTTCGTTGCGGTCGTCAAAGAGGCCGGTACAGACGATGTAATCGGCGGCTTGCGGCCCGACGCGCATGATCGGCGCGCCAAGACGCCGCGCGGCTGCGCGGAACAGACCGTCGTCGCGTGCGGGGCCCAAGTGGTAGACCGCCTGTCCGGCGCGCGCGACGATTTCGCGCAGCGCCAGCTCCCCCGCCGAGAGGAGATCGTCGAAACAGTCCTGCGGAACGCCGAGGCCGAGGAGCTGACGGCGCACTTCTTCGTCCGGGCGCGAGGCGTTGGTGATCAGCACGACAATCCCGCCTTGCGCGCGGAAGCGCCGCAAGGCCTCGGCGGCTTCCGGGAAGTGGCGCCGGCCGTCGATCAGCACGCCCCAGCCATCGCACAGAATCGCGTCATATCCGTCGGCGATGTCGCGCAGGCCGGCGATGAACGGAATGCGGCTACGGTCTGCCGAGGTGCCCGCCGTCAAAAGCGCGCCTCAGCGAATGCGGCGGCGTAGGCTCCATCGCAGACGGGATTAAAAACCCCCGTCGATTCGTCGAGCAAGAACAGTCGCCCGTCCATGATTCGAAATAAGGCGCCGTGCAGCCGCAGATGCCGGTGATGTTCGAGCACCTGGATCATGGGAAAGGAGCGCAAGTTGCGCAGCGTCTGCCTCACCGACTCGAACTCCAGTCGCTCCACATAGTCGGCGTCCTTGGGATTAGGCCGAACGCCCAGGCGATCAGCCGCGGGGCCAAGCATTTTGATCCAGTCGCCGATAAAGTCGCTGTGGCTCAGCCGCGGCGCGTCGGGATCCGCGGCGATTTCCGCATAGGCGCGCACCCCGCCGCATTGCCCATGGCCGAGCACCACGAGGTCCGTTACCTTTAGCGCCATGACGGCGTATTCCAGCGCCGCGGAAGCGCCGTGATAATGATCGTCGGGCTCGTAAGGCGGCACCAGCGCCGCGACGTTCCGCAATACGAAAAGTTCGCCGGGGCCAGCGTTGAAGATGGTCTCGGGCGCGACGCGCGAATCGCAGCAGCTGATGATCATCGTTTTGGGCGTCTGGCCCCTGACCGCCAACTCTTCGAATCGGTCGTGATCGGCCAGGAAACGCCCGCGAATGAAGGACTCATAGCCCTCAATGAGCGTTTCCGGCAGACCGGTCGCGCCGAACGACTGCTCGTGATCCGCCATTTAACGTTCCCTTCGCGCCCCTCCGCCTCGGCCAGGTCCACCTCGGTCAAGTTCACCTTGGCCAAGCGGATGGCGGACCCTGGGGTTATTGTGTAGATCACGCGGCGGGGTCAAGAGCAGGCCGAATCGTTTCGATGCTGGAGTTTTGAATGATTTCCCGACTAAAGCGCAGCGTGCTGGCGATGCCGGGCTCGAACGCCCGAGCGCTGGAGAAGGGCAAGACGCTCGCCGCCGACGTCCTGATGTTCGAACTTGAAGACGGGGTCGCGGAATCCGCCAAGGCGACGGCGCGCGCGCAGGTCGCGGCGGCGGTGGCCGGCGGCGGCTATGGCGCGCGGCAACTCGTCGTGCGCGTCAACGCCCGCGGCTCCGAGTGGTATAAGCCCGATATCGCCGCCATCGCGCCGCTCGGCCCAGACGGCATCGTCATTCCCAAGGTCAGTTCACGCGACGAGATTCTCAAGGCGGCCGCCGATCTCGTCGCCGCAGGCGCCCCGTATAAGACGCGCCTCTGGGCGATGATCGAGACGCCGCGGTCCATCCTGGACATCGAAAAAATCGCCAGCGCCGCAGACGATCGGGCTTCGCGACTCGAGGTCCTGGTGCTTGGCCCCAACGACATCGCCAAATCGACTCGCGCGCGGCTCACGCCCGGACGGCCGGCGCTGTTGTCCTGGCTTTCGGCCGGCGTGCTTGCGGCGCGGGTCCACAACGTCGAGATCATCGACGGGATTTACAACGACTTCAACGATCTCGACGGACTTCGTCGCGAGGCGGAGCAGGGGCGCGACTTCGGCTTCGACGGAAAAATGCTCATTCATCCAGGCCAGATTGATCCTGTGAACGAAATTTTCGCGCCGAGCGCCGAGGAGGTCGATTTCGCCCGCCGGATCATCGCCGTGTTCGACGAACCGGACAACGCCGACAAGGGCGTGGTGCAGATCGACGGAAAGATGGTCGAACGTCTGCATCTCGACATTGCGCGCCGCACGTTGCAGCTTGTCGAGGCTTCAGGCTGAAGGCCGCCTGTTTTGCGGGCGCCGAACGCATCAACTATAAGGATGCGGGACAGCAAGGATGAGCCAATGGTCTTGCCGAACGACGAAGAACCGAAGCGCGTCGAATCTTCGGAAGCGCCCATCGATTTTGCAGAATCGCCGTCTGAACCGCCGCCTCCGCCGCCGGTCGGACGCAAGCGGCGCTCCTTCTTCGGCCGGCTGGCGTCGACGCTGCTGCTGCTTGTCCTCATCGCGGGCGCGGCTCTTTACGCGGCCATCGCGTTCAAGGACCGAGACGAGCGGTTGAAGGTCGTCGCGGACTATGCCGAGCCTTACGTCGATCAGGCGAGCGGCGCCTTAGGCGAATTGAAAGATCGCGTCCGTTCGCTCATCGGCGAAACCGAACCGACGCAGACGACGGCGATCTCGCCTGAGCCTCCGCCAAACGAGCCGGCCACGAGCGGCGCGGAAGCGCCTCCGCCCGCCACCGCGCCGGCGAAGCCTGCTGAAACGGTGGTCGAACGGGCGCCACTGGCGCCGTCCACGCCGGCGCAGAACGCCGCCATAGAATCGCAAAAGGCGGCGCTCGCGGCGTTGCAAGGCCGCGTCGATTCGGCCGAAGACCTGGCGCAACGCGCCTTGCGCGCCGCCGAAGCAGCCGAGACGGCCGCCAATGCCGCCAAGACGAGCGCCGAAGCGGCGGCGAAGGCGAGCCCGGCGCCCGCCGCTCCCACGGCTCCCGCCGAACAGGGCGAACGCGGCGCGCTAACCGCCAACGAGCAGGTGACCGCGCTTGAAGGCCGCATCGACGAGCTCGGCGATGAAATCAAGGCGCTGCGCGAGCGTCTCGAGTCTTCGAAGGGCGAGACGCGCGCGGCGCCAGAGGCCACGGCGGCCAAAACTCCGGACGGACCGGCGGCGATCGTCGTCGTCGCCTATGCGCTTCAACGCGAGTTGGAGGCGGGCCGGCCCTATGCTCTCGAGACGAAGGCGCTGACGCGGCTCGGCGCCGATCCCGCCGCGTTGGCGGCCCTCGCGCCATTGGCGGAAAAGGGCGCGCCGACCGCGGCACAATTGAAGGCGGACTTCGCGCCGGCCGCCAAGCGCATTCACGCGCTTGAGAGCGGCGCATCCGGCGATCTTACAGAGCATCTGATGAAGGGCGCCAGCAAACTCGTGCGCGTTCGTCCCTCCGGTCAAGCGCCGACGACCGAGGCTCAGACGGTCGAAGAAAAAGTCGCTCACATCGAAGTGGCGCTCGCCCATGGCGATCTCGCTCAGGCGAGCGCCGTTTTCGCGGCGCTCCCCGAAGCGGCCCAGAACGAAGCCAAGGACTTCGGCGCGACCTTGCGCGCCCGCGTCGACGCGGGACGAGCGGCCGACGATCTGCTGCATGGCGCGATCGCCGCGCTCGGCGCAACGAAAGAATAAGCGGGATCCATCGCCATGCTGTTTCTCTTGTTCTTCATCATCGCGCTTGCCGCGGTCGCCTATGGCCTCGAATGGCTGATCGAACAGCCCGGGTCGCTGACGCTGGATTTCGCCGGCTATCAGTTCGAAGCGTCGATACCGGTGGCGGTGGCGGGTCTGCTGTTGGTCATCGCCGCGACGGTCGTCCTCTGGGCGATCGTCATGGCGCTGCTGCGGCTACCTGGCCGCTGGAGCGGCGGGTCGCGGACGAAGCGCCGGGACAAGGGATTCGACGCGCTTTCGCAGGGATTGATCGCCGTTGGCTCCGGCGACGCCGCCCGCGCCCGCAAGGCCGCACATGTCGCCGAACGGCTGCTGCCGAGCGAGCCGCTCACACAGGTGCTGAAGGCCCAGGCTGCGCAGCTCGCTGGCGATCGGCGGGTTGCGGAAGAGACCTTCCACAAGATGACGTTGAAGCCGGAGACAAAGCTGCTCGGGTTGCGCGGGCTGCATATCGAAGCGCGCCGACGCGAGGATACGGACGCCGCGCATCATTTCGCCAAGGAGGCGCATGACATCGCGCCACTCCCTTGGGCGGGCGCCGCGATGCTCGAACATCTCGCCGCGCAGGGCGACTGGCAGAAGGCGCGCGAGGCGATCGAGGCCAGTCTCACCGCCAAGGCGATCGACGCGCAGACGGCGCAGAACCTTCGCGCCGTCGTCGAAACCGCGATGGCGATGGAGAAGGAGCGCGACCATCCGCATGACGCGCTGCATCTTGCACGCCAGGCGTTGAAGCGCCGGCCGGGCTTTGCGCCCGCCGCCGTCGCCGCGGCGCGGGTGCTCGTCCGCCATGGCGACCAGAAGCAGGCGCTGAAGATGATTGAAACGGTCTGGGCGACGAAACCGCATCCTGACCTCGCCGCCGCCTATCTCGAGGCGCTGTCGGGCGAATCGAATATGACGAAGCTCGCGCGGGTGGAGAGGCTCGCCCGCGCCGCCCCCAATGCGCCGGAGAGCCGGCATATCGTCGCGGAGGTCGCACTGTCGGCGCGCGACTTCGCCAGGGCCCGCGACGCGCTCGCGCCGCTGATCGCCGGCGGACGTCATCCGACGGCGCACACCTGTCTGCTGATGGCGGAGATCGAAGACGGAGAGCACGGACCGTCAGGTCCGGTGCGCGAATGGCTCGCCCGCGGCTCGCGCGCGCCGCGCGATCCTGTCTGGATCGCCGATGGCGTCGTCTCCAAGAACTGGCTGCCGATGTCGCCGGTCACCGGCCGGCTCGACGCCTTCGAATGGAAGCCGCCGCCGGACTCCGCGCAACATCTGACCGAAGAAGGCAAGCCCAACATTCCGGCCGCTTTTTTGACCCGTCCCGCCGAATCCGTGGCGCTGCCTGCGGCCGAGGTCTCGGGCGCGGCCGGGCAGCAGGCTTAGCGCGCACGATCGGCGCGGCGGATGCGCACGTAGAGCGCGCCTTCGCCGCCGTGGTGGCGCGCGGCTTCGCCAAAGCCCACCACCAAGTCGCGCAAATTGGGCGCTTCGAGCCACATCGGCACGACGCGGCGCAACACGCCGCCTTCATCCCGCGTCAGCCCCTTGCCCGTCACGATGATCGCGATTCGCGCGCCATTCGCCTGACATCTGCGCAGGAAGGCTGTTAACGAGCGCTGCGCCTCCGCCTGCCTCAGTCCGTGAAGATCGAGCTTGGCGTCGACTTCAATCCTGCCGCGCTTGATCTTCACGAAGGTGCGCGGGTCGATGTCGATCGGCCGCGGCGGAGGCTTCGGCGCCCCTGGGCGATCGCGAACCGCCGAAGGCCCCGAAGGCGACAAGGGCGCGGGGCCTTCGATCGACGGCATCGGCGACAACGGCTTTTTTGGGCGCGCCCGAGCAGGTCGAACGTCAGCCGTCGCAACCATCCAAAGCTCGGCTTCGGCCTGCGACAGCCGGCGGGCGTATCGGCGGGAATTTTCCTCGCTCACGGATCGTCCCCAAGGTCCTTCGGCAGCAGCACAATCATTTCGGCGGCGTGCCGGATGTCGCCAGCGCGCCGGCCCGCCGCTTCGCCCGCCCCGAAAAAAAGATCGGCGCGCGCAGGACCAATTATGGCGGATCCGGTGTCCTGCGCGATCATCAGTCGACGAAATGGCGTTTCCGCCTCTCCTTTCCAGGGAATTCGCGCAGCAATCCAGAACGGCAGGCCGTAGCACCAGATCGAGCGGTCGACGGCGATCGAGCGGAACGGCGTCAGCGGCGCGCCCTGCCCGCCGATCGGGCCGATCCCGCGCCGCTCCGACGCATCGATCTCGAAGAACACATAGGAACGATTCCGCTGCATCAACCGGCGGCCCGCTTCGCCGGGACCGGTGCCGAGCCGGCGCAGCGTCTCCTTCATCAGATCGAGCGACATCTCGGCTTTCGTCACCAAGCCGCGCTCAATCATCAGCCGGCCGACGGACGTATAGGGCCAGCCGTTGCGCCCGGCATAGGTCAGCGCCATGACGCCGCCGCCGGGCAGCCGCAGCCGCGCCGAGCCCTGCACCTGGATGAGGAACAATTCGACCGGGTCGCGAACATAGGCGAGAGGATGCACGCTAGGCGCGGCGCCCTCTTCTTCGATCGCGCGCCGATCCGGATAGGGCACGAGCGCGCCATCGGCCTGCCGTCGCGCGCTCGTGAGCGTCTCGCCGGAGGGCAGCGAGAGCGGCGATTCATTCAAAGTGACGAGATCGCGCGGACGCGACAGGATGGGGGTCGTGAAGCCAGGTTCGGGCGACAATCTGGCGTCGACCTCCACCTCATAATAGGCGGTCACGAATCCTTGCGCCTTGATGGCGTGAGGGCGAAACCAGTCCTGAAAGAAGCGGCCAGGATGATCGACGCCGCCGAGCGCCACGCGAGCGGCGGCGGCGAGGGAGGGGGGAGGCGCGACGGCGCTCCGCTGCTCTTGCACCTTGGCGGCGATGATCTCGGCGGAGCGTCGGAAGGCGTCGAAAGCAGCGGCGAGATCGTCCGCCGCAAAGCCGTCGATCTCTCCAAATTCTATTTTTTGCAGCAGATCGGGAGCGGAAAACTGCGGCGCGTTCCGCGACATGCTCAGTCTTCGGTTTGCGTCGCGACGAGCTTCCAATTGGGATCAGTCGCTTTCGCATCGCGCGCAAAGGTCCAGCGCTCGACGACCTTGCGCGTCTGCCCGCCATCGATCGTCTCGCCGGCCTTGTCGCGCCGCACGCTCATCAGCCGAACGACGAAACGCACCGTCACCTCATTGCGGCCGCCGATGGCGCGGGCGGCGTCGACCGTCGCCGAGTCGATCGCGACCACGGCGGTCTCCATGCTTTCGCCCTGCTGCTCACGCCGGGCGATCTCCGCCGAAAACCCGTCGAAAACATCCTGCGCCAGCAGCGGCTTCAAGGTTTCCCGGTCGCCCTTGGCGAAGGCCGTGACGATGAGTTCATAGGCGCGGCGCGCGCCGCTGACGAAGGATTTGCCGTCGAAATTGGGATCCGACGCCGCCACGGCGTCGAGGCCGGTCCAAGCGGAGGCGACGCCTTTCTCGGCCACGCCCTCCCAACGCTCGGCGCCAGTGGGGCGCGACGGCGCTTCAGCGAGCGGCGCGACGCCAGGCGCCGGCGCGACCGCCGCGGGGGCCGGACCGCGGGGCGCGAAGCGTGCTGGGGGCGGCGTATCGCGATCCACCCGCATTCCCAGCACCGAGCGCAGTTTCCAGATGACGAAAACCGCGAGCGCCGCGAAAACGATAAGGCTGGGGTCGAAGAGATCGCCGGAGGCCGGCATTGGCAACTCCCGAATAAATTTATCGTCGGCTATCATGTCGCTTCGTACATGTCACGAATCAAGGGGCGGGCGTATCGCCGCGGGTGGCGAGGGCCGCAAAGATCGGATGATTCGGTGAAATCTAAGCTTGTCGGCGCCGTCCTCGCAACATGGATCGTGCTGGAGATTCTCTGTTTCGCGCTGGTCGTCCGCGCCGTCGGGCTTCTCGCGGCGATCGCGCTCGCCATCGGCGCTTCGCTGCTTGGCCTCTCCGACGTGCGGCGCCTCCTCGATTTTGTCCGCGCCGGATTAGCCGCCAAGGCGAAAGGCGAAAGCTCCGCCATGCTCGACGGGGCGATGCTTGACGGGGCGTTGCAGGCGCTCGCCTCGATCCTGCTCATTCTTCCGGGCTTCGCCTCGGATTTCGTCGGGCTGGCGCTGAAGTCCCCGTCCGTGCGGCAAAGCCTGGCCCGGCGGCTGCGGGTGCGGTCCGGGAACGCAGACCCGCGAATCATCGATCTCGACCCGCGCGAATGGCGGCGCGAAGCGCGTGGCTCCGGGGGAAGGCCGCGCCGAACCACAGCGAAGTAGGGAACGGCGCAACGCCTTGTTCGCTTCTGACAGACGTGTTAGGCGGGCGCGAATTCTCACTACAACGGCTTTGCTGGAGATCCTACATGACCGACACCAATGGCAACGGCGCGCAAGGAGCGCCGGGCGGCGCTCCGGCCCTCAATTCGCTTGCTCAATATCTGAAGGATTTCTCCTTCGAGAATCCCAATGCGCCGCGCTCGCTCGGCGCCCAGGAGAAGGCGCCAAACATCTCGATTCAGGTCAACGTCAACGCCAAGCAGCTGGCGCCGACCGACTTCGAAGTCAGTCTGATGCTCGACTGCAAGGCCGGCGAGGGAGACGGACTCCTCTTCAAGCTCGATCTTGAATATGGCGGCGTGTTCCGACTGATGAACATTCCCGAAGAGCAGGTGCATCCGATCGTGATGATCGAATGCCCGCGCATGCTGTTTCCCTTCGTGCGCCAACTTGTGGCCGACGCGACGAGCAAGGGCGGCTATCCGCCGCTCTATATCGATCCGATCGACTTCGTCGCGCTCTATCAGCAAAAGGCCGCCGAAGCGGGTGCCCAGAGCGCGACACAGGGCAATTAGCCGGCAGCGCTCGGCGCCGCGTCTTTGTCGCTTGCGAGATAACGATCCCAGATCGGCGATTTGATCGTCGCGACAAAGACAGCGTGGGCCGTCTTTTCGGCCGCGCTTAACCGCGGCGGGAGCGGCTCGGGGCGATTGCGCAGCAGATCGTTCGACGCGGCGATGCGCACCGCGTGAACCGTCTGAAGCGACAGCGCCGACTGCCGTCCCCCGCAAAGCTCGGCGTAGACCTCGGCGAGAAGATTGGCGTCGAGCAGGGCGCCATGCTTCTCGCGCCGCGAGAGATCGATGGCGTAGCGCTGACATAAAGCGTCGAGAGAATTGGGGCCGCCAGGATGGCGGCGGCGCGCCATGGCGAGCGTGTCGATGATGCGCGCGCCGCCCAGCGGCGGCAAATTCATGAGCGCGAATTCGGCGTTGAGAAAGCGCGTGTCGAATTCGGCGTTGTGAATCACCAGCGGCGCATCCTCGATAAAGTCGAGAAATTCGGCGGCGATTTCCTTAAAGATCTTGTGCTGCGCCAGAAATTCGCGCGAGAGGCCATGCACGCGGAAGGCCTCGTCCGGCATGTCGCGCTCGGGATCGACGTAGCAGTGGAAATGCCTGCCCGTCGGGATGAGATTGGAAATCTCGACGGCGCCAATCTCGACCACGCGATGCCCGCTCGAGGGGTCGAGCCCCGTCGTTTCAGTATCGAGAACGATCTCCCGCATTTTTCACCCGAACCGCGCTTCTAGCGCTTTCACGATGTTTCGCACCTCTTCGCGCGCTGCGTCCAGACCCTGGTCGGTATGCACCACGTAATCGGCGCGGGCGCGCTTTTCTGAATCAGGCGTCTGCTTCGACAGAATGGACGCGAATTTCTCAAACGTCATGCCTTCCCGGGCAAGAACGCGCGCTTTTTGCTCATCTTCCGGCGCGGTGACGACGACAATGACGTCGAAGTCCTTTGCGGCGCCGGTTTCGAACAGCAGCGGGATGTCGAAGACGACGATGCGGTCGCCCTGATTACGACGTTCTTCGATCAGAGCGTCGCGCGCCGCCCAGACCATCGGATGCACGATCGCTTCCAGACGCTTGAGCGCCGCGGGATCGTCAAGGACGCGGGCGGCGAGCCGCCGACGGTCGACGACGCCATTGACGACGACGCCGGGAAACACACGGTCAATCTCGGCCGCGGCCGGTCCTTTATAGAGCTCATGCACGAGCTGATCGGAATCGAGAACCGCGACGCCTTCGGCGCGAAACATGTCGGCCGTCGTCGACTTGCCCATGCCGATCGACCCGGTCAGCCCCACGCGCAGCATCTTTGGCTGTGTCACGAGAGGAGCGCCCCCTCGCGTCGAAGCGCCTCGAGGAGCTCCAGCAGCGGAAGCCCCATGATGGTCCAATGATCGCCTTCGACCTTCGAGAAAAGTTGCGCGCCGAGGCCCTCGATCTGATAGGCACCGGCCGACATCAGCGCATTCTCTCCGACCGCCATCAGATAAGCGGCGATGAAGTCCTCGCTCAACGCGCGCATGGTGAGATCGGCGACGCCGACCGTCGCAAAGACGACGGCGCCGTCGCGCGCCAGGGCGATCGCCGAATGCAGGCGGTGCCGCCGGCCGGAGAGAAACCGCAGGAGCGCTGCGGCTTCCTGCATATTCGCTGGCTTGCCGAATATCCTGCCTTCGCAGCTTGCGACCTGATCGGCGCCGAGCACGAGCCGGCTTTCAGCGGAAATGGCGAGCGCCTTGGCGCGGGCCAACGCTAAGGCGATCGCGTCGGCGTCGGCGCTGTCAAGCCGCGATTCGATCGCACGTTCGTCGACATCCGCGGGAATGATCTCGAAAGGAACGCCCGAATGCTGCAGCGCCTGTCGGCGGCTGGCGCTTTTCGACGCGAGAATCAGCGGCGCCGATTCGCGCCAGAAGGTCGATGTAGGCCTCGCGGTCACGTCCACAGCCCTCCCGCGTAAGCCGAAGAGCGGGGATAAAGCGCGGTCAAAAAATGCTCCGCTTCGGTTAGCGGGCATAGAGCGCCCAAACGGTCAACAGGAGAAGCCCTGTCGAACGAATTCCCGCCGACGCCGGTACAGAAGCGATTCACAGGCCATCCACAATCCCTTGCGCCGAGAACGAGCGATACATCCATGATTCCGTTCGCTGTCTGAATTTTTCCCGCTACAGCCGGCGTGACCGGGTCTTCGCGGTTCGCCTGTGGGCGACTGGTTAATGAAAATTAACTTTCGTCCCCTCCGCGATATAGATGAAGAATCAATTCTTATTAAAATGAATTTTGTTTTAATGGCGTTTCGCGCTACCCCGCTTGTCGAGGACGACAGACGGAGCGAACGCGATGGCGGACGAGAAGGCGCTTCTTTCGGTTCTGCGTAGACAAGCGCGAAGCGTTCCGCCGCTGTGGCTGATGCGTCAGGCGGGCCGTTACCTTCCCGAATATCGCGACGTGCGGGCGACGACGAAAAGCTTTCTCGATTTCTGCTATTCGCCGCGGAAGGCGGCGGACGTGACGCTGCAGCCGATCCGGCGCTTTCACTTCGACGCGGCGATTCTCTTCTCCGACATTCTTGTGGTGCCCGACGCCATGGGCCAACGGGTATCCTTCGAGAGCGGCGCCGGGCCGCGGCTTGAACCGATTGAAACGCCGGAGCAGGCGCAGCGACTCGGAGAGTTCAAGCTTGAACATCTTTCCCCCGTTTTCGAAACGATCGATCTTGTAAAAACGGTGCTGCCGCCGGACGTCGCCTTCATCGGCTTTTGCGGGGCGCCGTTCACGGTCGTGAGCTATATGATCGCCGGGCAGGGCACGCCCGATCAGGCGCCGGCGCGTCTGTTCGCCTATCGTAATCCTGACGCTTTCGCGCTGCTGATCGATCGCGTCGTAGAGGCGTCGATCGACTATCTTGCGCGTCAGATCGAGGCTGGCGTCGAGGTCGTGCAGATCTTCGACAGCTGGGCCGGCGTGTTGCCGGCGAACGAATTTCAGCGCTGGTCGGCGGAGCCCGTGCGGAGGATCGTTGAAGGCGTCAAAGCGCGCCATCCACTAACGCCGGTGATCGCCTTCATACGCGGCGCGGACTCGCATCTGCCCAAGCTCACGCAGATGATCGGCGCGGATGCTTACGGGATCGATACGGCGCTCGATCCCGCATGGGCCGTTGCGCAAACCGCATCGAACGTGCCGCTGCAAGGCAATCTCGATCCTCTCGTGCTTGTCGCCGGCGGAGAGGCGCTCGACCGCGAAGTCGATTCGATTCTCGCCGCCTTCGAAGGCCGTCCGCATATCTTCAATCTGGGTCACGGCATCTTGCAGCAGACGCCGATCGAAAACGTCGAGCGGCTTGTCGCCCGCGTACGACGGGGAGCCTGACGATGTATGTCTGGATCAAGGCGCTGCATGTGATCGCCATCATCGCATGGATGGCGGGGCTTCTCTATCTGCCGCGTCTCTTCGTTTACCACGCCGGCGCGGGCGAGGGGACGCTCGCTGAGACGTTCAAGATCATGGAGCGGCGGCTCTATCGCTACATCATGACGCCGGCGATGCTCGTCGCCTGGATCACCGGGATTTATCTCGCGGTCACGAGCGGCGCGCTGTCGGCGGGATGGTTTCATGCGAAAGCGGCGCTCGTCGTGCTTCTGACCGCCGCGCATATTCATGACGGCGCGCTGATGCGCCGTTTCGCGGAGGACGCCAATGTTCATTCGCCGCGCTACTATCGCATCTTCAATGAACTGCCGACCCTGTTGATGATCGGCGTTGTTATCTTGGTGATCGTCAAGCCGTTCTGACGTTCGGCGATGATCTTCTCCCAGTCGGGCGCGCGACGCCGTTCGCCTTGCCCCTGTTGGCGCGATAGATGCGCTCCGGGCGAATCGGCAGGATCATGCGGCGCCTTCGCCTGGGTCCGCCAGCGGCGGGTCTCCATTTGGCGCGTCAGGGCCGCTTTAACGGAACTCTTGATTCATGTCTGGAAATTGTCTAAGTGAACCCTATCCCTCTGAGGCCCGTGTCTGCTTGTAGCGGCATCGCCGGATTTTCGCCGGCGCTCCCCGAAGGCCGTCTCCCCCGCCACACCTCTTCTCTCCGGCTCGTTTCCATCTGCGCGCCAGCTAATACCCAAGGTTCCTCCTGAATGCGGGAAATTAAACTTTCGGACTTGAAGGCCAAGTCCGCCGCCGAACTCCTCGCTTTTGCCGAAGAGCACGAAGTCGAGAACGCCTCGCTCCTGCGCAAGCAGGAGCTCCTGTTCGCGATTCTGAAACAATTCGCCAGTCGCGACGTCGAAATCGTCGGCGTCGGCGTCGTCGAAGTGCTGCAGGACGGCTTCGGCTTCCTGCGGTCGCCCGACGCGAATTATCTCGCCGGACCCGACGACATTTACGTCTCGCCCTCGCAGATCCGAAAATTCGGTTTGCGCACCGGCGACACGGTCGAGGGCATGATCCGAAGCCCCAAAGAGGGCGAACGCTATTTCGCGCTTCTAAAAGTCAACAGCATCAATTTCGAAGATCCCGAGAAGGTGCGCCACAAGGTGCCCTTCGACAATCTGACGCCGCTCTATCCGGACGAGCGCCTCAAGCTCGAGATCGAAGACCCGACCCGCAAGGATCTCTCGTCGCGCATCATCGATCTCGTCGCGCCGATCGGCAAAGGACAGCGCGCGCTGGTCGTGGCGCCGCCGCGCACCGGCAAGACCGTGCTCCTGCAGAATATCGCGCAGTCTATCACGACCAATCATCCCGAATGCTATCTCATCGTGCTGCTCATCGACGAGCGGCCTGAGGAAGTCACCGACATGCAGCGCTCGGTGAAGGGCGAGGTCGTCTCCTCGACCTTCGACGAGCCGGCGGTGCGCCACGTGCAGGTCGCGGAAATGGTGATCGAGAAGGCGAAGCGTCTCGTCGAACACGGCCGCGATGTGGTGATCCTGCTCGATTCGATCACGCGGCTCGGGCGCGCCTACAACACCGTCGTGCCATCGTCCGGCAAGGTGCTGACCGGCGGCGTCGACGCCAATGCGCTGCAGCGGCCTAAGCGCTTCTTCGGCGCGGCGCGCAATATCGAGGAAGGCGGGTCGCTGACGATCATCGCGACGGCCTTGATCGACACGGGCTCGCGCATGGACGAAGTCATTTTCGAAGAGTTCAAGGGCACCGGCAACAGCGAGATCATTCTCGACCGCAAGGTTTCCGACAAGCGGATTTTCCCGGCGCTGGACATCACCCGCTCAGGCACCCGCAAGGAAGAGCTGCTCGTCGCGACCGACATCCTCAAGAAGATGTACGTGCTGCGCCGTATCCTCAATCCGATGGGCACGGTCGACGCGATCGAATTCCTGCTCGGAAAGCTGCGCGAGACGAAGAACAATTTGGGCTTCTTCGATTCGATGAATACGTGACGGCGATAAGCGTTCGGGCCGAGTCATCGGCTCGCGTCTTGTCGCCTATTCTCATCAATGAAACGAAGCGCCATCAGCGTTTCGTCGAGATAATCGCCGTCGCCGTTTTTCGCTGAGCGCTCTTCGACGCCATAGGCGCGAAACCCCCATCGCTCGTAGAAGCGCAGCGCGCGAAAGTTCGTCGAGACGACGGTAAGCGTGACGATCTCGACGCTGCCGCGCGCCTCGTCGATCAGTCTTTTCATGATCGCGTCGGCGGCGCCCGATCCGCGATCAGCGGCCTTCACATACATGCCATAGAGCAGCGCCTTGTGCCGCGTTTTGGCGCCATCATTCCAAGCGAGTCCGCCAACGCCAATCATTCGCGAGTCTTCTGCGTTGAAGGCGCCGATGACGAAGTCGCGCTGAAGTCGTACGGCGACCGCGTCTGGCGTGATATGCGCCTCATCTTCCGGCGCGTAGCGAAAGGCGTGGGGCTCCAATGTAAAGCTCTCGAGTCGCAACGCTTGAAAGCGTTCCGCATCCGAGCCGTTGAGCCGGCGACATATTGCTCGCATTCGCATATGTCTTTGTGCCGGACAGGCCTTGCGAATGCCAGCGGCGAAGGAAATAAGCGGCGCGCATGTTCGAGGATTTCGCCAATGTGTGGACGATCGTCGTCATTGGGCGCGATCTGAAGTTATTGGGACGCACATGCATCTCCCGGGAGGCGTGGGCCAGGAAAAACATGATTAATAGGCCGCGTTCGCGGTTTGTGCGCTGCAGCATAATCGGTCTCGACCTGTTGAACGGGAGCAGGCGATCGGGAATTTTCATCGCTGCCCCACGCCTCCGCGAGGCCGCCTCGCCATGACGCCGCCCGACACGATCTTCGCGCTCGGCACCGGGCCCGGACGCGCGGCGATCGCCGTCATCCGGATTTCGGGGCCGGGGGCCGGCGACGCCCTTAAGGCGCTAGTCGGCAAGCTCCTCAAACCACGACAGGCGAGTTTTGCGGTTCTGCGCGATCCGGAGACTGGGGAAATGCTTGATCGGGGGCTCGCGCTGTTCTTTCCCGGTCCCGCGTCGTCAACGGGAGAAGATTATGGCGAGCTGCAGCTCCATGGCGGCCGCGCGGTCGTCGAGGGCGCGCTTGCCGCGCTGCAGCGGCTCCCTGGCCTGCGACCTGCTGACCCCGGCGAATTCGCGCGCCGTAGTTTCGCCAACGGCAAGCTCGATCTCTCTCAGGCGGAAGCGCTTGCAGATCTCATCGATGCGCAGACCGAGGCGCAACGGCGACAGGCGCTGCGCGTCGCTGGCGGCGCTTTGCGGCGCAAAGTCGAGGATTGGCGGGCGGCGCTGGTGGAGTCGCTGGCGCTGGTTGAGGCCGAGCTCGACTTCAGCGACGAGGCGGATGTCGGCGCGTTTTCGCCGGCGCGGCTCAGCGCGTTGCTCTCGCCGCTTGCCCGGGACATGCGCGCGGCGTTGCAGCTCGCGCCAGCCTCGGAGCGCATGCGCGACGGGTTCGTCGTCATGATTCTCGGGCGGCCGAATGTCGGCAAGTCGACGCTGATCAACGCGCTGACGCGGCGCGACCTGGCGATCGTCTCGCCGATTCCCGGCACGACGCGGGATATGATCGAAGCGCATCTCGATATTGGCGGACTGCCGGTGACATTGATCGACACGGCAGGTCTGCGCGAGGCGGCCGAGGCGATCGAGCGGATCGGCGTCGATCGGACTCTCGCCCGGGTCGAAACCGCCGATCTGGCGCTGTGGCTCTCGGACTCTGCAGAGGCGCTGCCGGACCACGAAATTGAGACGATCCGCGTTGCGACCAAAACCGATTTGACGCCGGCGCCTCAAGGCGCGATTGGGGTCTGCGCCTTGAGCGGCGAGGGCCTCGAGACGCTGGCGGCGGCGATTGAAGCGCGCGCCCGGGCGCGCCTGGGCGACGGGGCGGCGTCGCTGATCGTAAGAGAAAGGCACCGTCTCGCGCTTGAGCAAGCTGTTGAAAGCATTGAATGTGTCCTGGCTGGCGGCGAAGCGCTCGAGCTTCAGGCCGAGGCGTTGCGCCGCGCCAGCCGTGCGCTCGGCCGGATTGTCGGCGCGGTCGATGTCGAGGAAATTCTCGACGCGGTTTTCTCGCGTTTTTGTATCGGCAAATGATATGTTTCACGTGAAACAGGCCACGCTATGAATTCCGGGATGAAGCATTTCGACGTCATTGTGATCGGCGGCGGGCACGCCGGCTGCGAGGCTGCGGCTACGGCTGCGCGGCTTGGCGCGCGCACGGCGCTCGTGACCCAGAACCGCGTCAAGATCGGAGAGATGTCCTGCAACCCCGCGATCGGCGGGCTCGGCAAGGGCCAGCTGGTGCGGGAGATTGACGCGCTCGACGGCTTGATGGGACGGGTCGCCGACGCCGCCGGCATCCAGTTCCGTGTGCTCAACCGCTCCAAAGGCCCGGCAGTACGCGGTCCCCGCGCCCAGGCCGATCGCAGTCTCTATCGCGCGGCGATGCAGGCGGCGCTGAATGAGACGGAAAATCTGACAATCGTCGAGGCCGACGTCGAAGATTTGCTGATGGAGGGCGAAACTGTTCGCGGCGTCGTCACCGCCGAAGGCGAGATCCGGGCGGCGTCCGTCGTCGTCGCCACCGGCACATTTCTCGGCGGGGTGATCCACATCGGCGATGAGCGCACGCCCGCGGGACGAATGGGCGATGCGCCGTCCAACGGACTAAGCCGGCGGTTTCGGGACGCCGGCTTTGCAGTTGCGCGGCTCAAGACCGGCACGCCGCCGCGGCTCGACGGGCGCGGCATCCGCTGGGCGGCTCTCGAAGAACAATGGGGCGACCCGACGCCCGAGCCCTTCTCCTATCTGACGACGGCGATCGCGAACCGCCAGATCGCCTGCGGCGTCACCCGCACCACGCCGGCCGCGCATCGGATCATTCTCGACGATCTGCATCGTTCGCCAATGCGCACGGGCGCCATCTCCGGCCCGGGACCGCGCTATTGCCCCTCGATCGAGGACAAGGTGACGCGCTTTGCCGACCGTGACGCCCATCAGATTTTTCTGGAGCCCGAAGGGCTCGACGACGACACCGTCTATCCGAACGGCGTTTCGACCTCGCTGCCGCTGGCGACCCAGCAGGCCTTCATCAACGCCATTCCTGGGCTGGAGGACGCCCGCATTCTGCGGCCGGGCTATGCGATCGAATATGACTATGTCGATCCGCGCGAACTCTCGGCGACCCTCGAAACCAAGCGTTTTCGCGGTCTTTTCTTCGCCGGGCAGATCAACGGCACCACTGGTTATGAAGAGGCAGCGGCGCAGGGGCTGCTCGCCGGGATTAATGCCGCGCGCCGCGCCGCCGGAGCGGCCGCAATCGTCTTCGATCGGGCGGAAGCCTATCTCGGCGTGATGGTCGATGATCTCGTCACCCGGGGGGTCAGCGAGCCCTATCGCATGTTCACCTCGCGCGCCGAATATCGCCTGTCGCTACGCGCCGACAACGCCGACGAGCGCCTGACGCCGCGCGGGATCGAGATCGGCTGCGTCGGCCCCCGTCGCGCGTCCCATCACTCAGCCCGCTCAGCTCGCCTCGAGGCTGCGCGCACCATGCTGCAGTCGCGCGAATTGACCTCGGCCGCCGCGCGCCGGCACGGGCTGCCGGTCAATCAGGACGGGCTGCGCCGCAGTGCCTATGCGCTGCTGTCCTTCCCGGACATCACGTTGGATCGCCTGGCGTCGATCTGGCCAGAGTTTAGCGGAATTGACGCCGATACCGCGGAGCGGCTGGAGACCGAGGCGCGCTACGCCGTCTATCTCGATCGCCAGCAGGCCGATATCGACGCGTATCGACGCGACGAGCGCCTGGCGCTGCCGGACGAGCTGGACTATGCGGCGATCGCCGGGCTCTCCGCGGAATTGCGCGGGAAGTTGAGCTATTTGCGGCCGCGCACGATCGGCCAGGCGCAGCGGATCGACGGCATGACTCCTTCGGCGTTGACGCTGCTGGCGGCGCGGGCACGCCGCGCGTGAGAGACAGATCTTGCCGTGAAAAGGCGCTCGGGCTCTTCCCGGAACTTAAACCAATTCAAGCGGAGCTTGAGCTCTACGAGTCCCTGCTGCGCCGCTGGCAGGCGAAGATCAATCTGGTTTCCTCGGCGACACTCGGCGACGTATGGCTGCGGCACTTCGCCGATTCGGCGCAAGTTCACGCCGTCGCGCCTCACATCCGATGTTGGGCGGACCTGGGGTCCGGCGCAGGCTTTCCCGGGCTGGTGACGGCGCTCTTGTTGAAGTCGACGCCGGATGCAGTCGTGCACCTGATTGAAAGCGACCAGCGCAAGGCTGGATTCCTCCGCGCTGTTTCACGTGAAACAGGAGCGCCAACGGTCATTCATGCTGAGCGGATCGAAAGCGTTCTGCCGAATCTTACCGCCGAAGTCGGCGGCATCAGCGCCCGCGCCCTCGCGCCGCTCTCTCGCCTCGTGCAGCTCGCCGACGCGCCATTAAAAAAAGGCGCCATTGGGGTGTTTTTAAAGGGGGAAGAGTGGCGAGACGAATTGACCGCGGTCGAGGCGCTCGGTAGCTTGAGCTGCGAATCGGCGGACAGTCGTACCCGTAAGGGCGCGCGTGTCGTCGTCGTCAAGCACAAGGCTCCCCAGTGACCGCTTCCTCTTCGCCGCGCATTTTTGTGCTGGCCAATCAAAAGGGCGGCGTGGGCAAGACGACCACCGCCATCAATCTCGGCACCGCGCTCGCGGCGGTCGGCGAGGAAGTTCTCGTCATCGACCTCGATCCGCAGGGCAATGCTTCGACGGGCCTTGGCGTCGACCGTCATCATCGAACGATTTCAACCTATGACGTGCTGCTCGGCGAATCGAGCCTCGCCGACGCGATCATCGCCACGGCGGTGCCGCGGCTCTCGATCGCGCCGTCGACTCTGGATTTGCTCGGCGTCGAGCTAGAAATCGCCAATGACAAGGATCGCGCCTACAGGTTGAAGCGCGCCTTCGCCGAGCTGGCGGCCGATCATGATGATGAGCGGCGCTTCAGCTATATTCTGATCGACTGCCCGCCGTCGCTAAATCTCTTGACAATCAATGCGTTAGCTAGCAGCGACGCCGTCGTCGTGCCACTACAGTGCGAATTCTTCGCGCTGGAAGGCCTGTCCCAGCTCCTCTCGACTGTCGAACAGGTTCGACAGACTCTCAACCATAAGTTGTCCATCCACGGCGTCGTTCTGACGATGTACGACCCCCGCAACAATCTCGCCAATCAGGTCGTCGCGGACGTGCGTCGTTTCATGGGCGAGAAGGTCTATCAGACGATGATCCCGCGCAACGTCAGGGTCTCGGAGGCCCCTTCACATGGCAAGCCGGTGCTGCTCTATGACCTCAAATGCTCGGGCAGTCAGGCCTATTTGAAGCTCGCCTCGGAAGTGATCCAGCGCGAGAAGCGCTTGCGCGCGGCCTAAGAGCCAATCAGCCCAAGAGCCAAGAAGGAGCCTTTCAAGATGGCGGATGAATCGCGGCGCCGGCTGGGCCGGGGATTGGCGGCGCTTCTCGGCGACGCCGCCGCGGACGCCGCCCCGGCCGAGCGGCCGCGCGGCCCGCGAAAGGCGCCGATCGAGTTTTTGCGACCCAATCCGCGCAATCCGCGCATTTCCTTTCGCGAGGAGGATCTGGCCGAACTGACCGCATCGATTCGCGAGAAGGGCGTGATCCAGCCCATCATCGTGCGCGTCATTATCGGCGTCGCCGACGCATATGAAATCATCGCGGGCGAGCGGCGCTGGCGCGCGGCGCAGATGGCGGGGCTCTCTGATGTGCCGGTCGTCATTCACGAGGCGAACGACAAGGAAGCGCTCGAACTCGCGATCATCGAGAATGTGCAGCGCGCCGACCTCAACGCCGTTGAGGAGGCGAAGGGCTATGAGCGGCTCGGCGCAGAGTTTGGATATTCCCACGGCGACATCGCGAAAATCATCGGCAAGAGCCGGCCCCACATCGCCAACACGATCCGCCTGCTCAATTTACCGGAGGAGGCGAGAAAGCTCGTGGCCGAGGGCGCGATTTCGGCCGGTCACGCTCGCGCGCTTCTTGCGGTCGCCGACCCCGCCGCAGTGGCGCGGCGCATCGTCGAAAAGGGATTGACGGTTCGCGACGTCGAGCGATTGGCGAAGGATCACGCCGAGGAGGCTGGCCCGTCGGGACGTTCGCCGCGTTCCGCCAAGAATGCCGCCAAGCATTCCGCCAAGGACGCCGACTCGCGCGCGATCGAAAAGACCTTGAGCGACGCCCTCGGCATGCGCGTCGAACTTCGTGCCGAGGATGAAAGGGGCGAACTTCGGATCCGCTACGAATCGTTGGAGCAGCTTGATTCGATTTGTCGGCTGCTGACCAAATAGATTTGCCCTTGAGCACAACGTCGACGTCAGACTGCGTTCGGCGCCAGAGTCAGATAGATGGCGCCGTCTTTCTGCGCCAATGGCGCAGCGCCAGGCGCAGCGCGACTTTCCTCGAGCGCTGTTGGCGCGCCATCTCAGCTATGCCCAGGTGAATTAAAAAAGCCCCCGGTGTGAGCCGGGGGCTTTTTGTAATTGAAACCGACCCGCAAGGGCCGGTTTCACGTGACTGCTAACCTTAGAACAGCGGCGACAGGAGGCTGCCGCCGAAGCGATAGGTGAGGCCGGCCGAGATGACCACCGGATTGATCGGCAGAGACACCTTAACCGGGATGTAGACCGCCCCGAGCGCCGGCACTTGCGGAACGAACGCGACGACTGTGGAGTGAACCATCGGGTGCAGCCCGATATATTTGAAGTCGAGGTTCACGCCCCAATGTTCGTTGAGCATATAATCGACGCCGATCTGTCCGACCGCGCCCCAGGACGGCGCGACCGTGGCGTATTGGAAGGTGCTGAAGACTCCCCCCAGACCCGCGGTGCCAAGCGGCGAGCCAGGGGCGAAAGGAATCGACCAGGAGTCGTTGTTGACGCGGGTGTTCCAGAAGGTCGTGAAGTTCACGCCGACGCCGACGTAGGGCTGGAAAGCGCCGAAGTTGGTGAAGTGATATTGCGCCATGATCGATGGCGGGAACACCCAGGTGCGAGCGAAGTCGCTGGCGATCGTGCCGGTGCCCTGAATGTGAGCGGGCGCAAGGCAGCAAATCGCCTCAATCGCCCAGTTCTTGGTGAGGTAATAGGCCACGTCAAGCATCGGGATGATGGCCGACGAGGTGTTGGTGCTCGCGCCGGCAATGACGCCATTATAGCCGGTCAGGCCCGAGAGCCGACCAATGGAGCCCAAGCCGGGATATCCGGAACCCGAGTCGTAAACCGTGCCATGGCCGTTGAGCGGAATGACGCCGCCAATCTTCAGGCGCACCTGAAACGGCTGGTAGCTATCCACAAAGGCCGGCGGCGGTCCCTTGATGGAGGGGAGAGCGCCGCCCGCGCTCGAAGGCGCTGCGACCGCGAAGGGATCGAAGTGCCAGTTTATGCCCGCGCGAACGACCTGAAAGCGCGTAGGGGAATTGTGCGTCGCGGCGAAAGTCGGAACTCCGGTGGCGGCGCCAGCCATCGTATTGAGCGGCACGGAATTGGCGGTCGTCGAGCCGAGATCGACGTAAAGATATTCGGCCTTGAGCGACCATGAGGGGAACATGGAGGGCGACCATTCGATGCCGCCGCCCGCGGTCCAGCCGGTTTTGGTGTTGTCGTAATAGCCGTGGCCGATGCCGCTTATTCCTAAGCTGAGAAAATTATCGGCGAAGCCCACATTGTTGACGACTTGGCCATAGGCGAAACCGCCCGTGCCGTAGATCATCAGATTTGGTATCGAAATCGGGGTGAAGCCGACCCGGCCGCGCACAGTTCCGAACCAATCGACGTTCTTCGTCGAATTCATGCTCTGCAGGTGGCCTCCGGCGGAGTCGACACGCCCGAGGGTCGAACTGCTGTGGGATACCGCGTCGGTGGCCTGGATGTCGGCCTCGGCGCCGAGGACGAGCCAGGGGTTGAACTGATAATTGTAACCGAGCTGTCCGCCGCCGGCGATCCCGTGCAGATCTTGCCCGACGCTCCAGGTGGAGCCAAGCGGCGCTAGCGGAGCCGCCCCAACGACCGGAATGCCGGAGAGGTAACCCAGGCCGCCCGTTTCCCGAGTGGTGTCGCCGAAGGCGTAACCGATGTTGACGCCCCCGTAGAGACCCGTCCAGGTGAACGCCGGCGGCAGCGGCGGCGGCGGCGCCTTATGGGTGGGCAGGTCGGCGGCCTGGGCGGCGGCGCCCACGCTCCCGACCACAAGTGCGGCTAGCGCGCCGCGAACAAAATTCTTCATCGGAACCCCCGGATTAAATTCTGCGGTAGACGGTCGACGACGAAGGCGCCGAAGTCCCATCCACGTTGCTATAAAATTTTTGTAATGCAACTAAGTCTGATGCAAAATTAGGCTGTGGCATGCTCATTCTTGGCCGCTGTGGCTCTCGGGCAACATTCCCTTGACATTCATGTGGGATAGCGAGCATCGCTTTGCTGCAACCGCTGCCGCGCACAGCGTCTCAGATGCGACTTTGGGCATAGGCGCGGCTTGCCGCGCCAGACGGCGCGCAGTAATCCTTGCGCCGCCGCAGCGCGGCGAAGGCCCTCGAAGCGCGGCCGAGATTTTCACGTCAATGCGAGGTTAAGTGAGCGCGACCGAACCCGCCGTTACGCCGGAGCTCGCCGCCGCGCATGGCCTCAAGCCCGATGAATATGCGCGGATCCTGACTCTCATCGGCCGCACGCCGAGCTTCACCGAACTCGGCATATTCTCGGCGATGTGGAACGAACATTGTTCCTACAAGTCGTCGCGCGTCCATCTGCGCAAGCTTCCGACCCAAGCCCCTTGGGTGATTCGCGGTCCGGGCGAGAACGCCGGCGTCATCGACATTGGCGATGGCGACGCCTGCGTCTTCAAGATGGAGAGCCACAACCACCCCTCCTTTATCGAACCCTATCAAGGCGCGGCGACGGGCGTCGGCGGCATTCTGCGCGACGTGTTCACGATGGGGGCGCGGCCGATCGCCTGCTTGAACCTCCTGCGCTTCGGCCGTCCTTCGCATCCAAAGACGCGGCGGCTCGTGGCGGGCGTCGTCGCCGGCGTTGGCGGCTACGGCAATAGTTTCGGCGTGCCCACCGTTGGCGGCTCGACGGAATTCGATCCCTCTTACGATGGCAACATTCTCGTCAACGCCATGGCGGTGGGGCTTGCGCGGGCCGACTCGATTTTCTATTCGGCCGCCGCCGGCGTCGGAAATCCGATCGTGTATCTTGGCTCTAAGACGGGCCGCGACGGCATCCACGGTGCCACCATGGCCTCGGCGTCTTTTGAAGAGGACGCCGACGAAAAGCGCCCCACCGTGCAGGTCGGCGATCCTTTTTCGGAAAAGCTGCTGTTGGAAGCCTGCCTGGAGCTCATGGCGTCGGGCGCGGTCATCGCCATCCAGGATATGGGCGCGGCCGGGCTCACGTCTTCAGCGGTCGAGATGGGCGCCAAGGGCAATCTCGGCATCGAGCTCGACCTCGACGCCGTTCCCTGCCGCGAACAGGGCATGACCGCCTATGAAATGATGCTCTCGGAGAGCCAGGAGCGCATGCTCATGGTTCTCAAGCCCGAACTTGAAGAGCAAGCCGAGGCGATCTTCAAAAAATGGGGGCTCGACTTCGCGATCGTCGGCAGGACGACCGACACGCTGCGCTTCGTCGTCAAGCACCAGGGCGAGGTGAAGGCCGATCTGCCGATCAAGGAACTCGGCGACGAAGCTCCGGTCTATGATCGGCCCTGGACGCAGACGCCGAAACAGCCGGCGCTCGACGCGGCCTCGCTCGAATCGCCCCTGTCGAACCGTGAAGCGCTGCTGAGGCTCCTGGCGACGCCGAATCTCTGCTCGAAGCGCTGGGTGTGGGAGCAATACGATCACCTCATTCTCGGCAATAGCGTGCGGCCTCCCGGCGGCGACGCCGCCGTGGTCCGGCTGAAGGAAGGGCCAAAGGGTCTGGCGCTGACGACCGACGTCACGGCGCGCTATTGCGCCGCCGACCCTTACGAGGGCGGCAAGCAGGCGGTCGCTGAAAGCTGGCGCAACATCACCGTGCGCGGCGCGACGCCGCTGGCGCTCACCGACAATCTGAATTTCGGCAATCCGGAGCGGCCCGAATATATGGGCCAGTTCGTCGGATGCCTTCAGGGAATCGGCGAAGCCGCCCGCGCGCTGGATTTCCCCATCGTTTCGGGAAACGTCTCGCTCTACAATGAGACGCAGGGCGCCGGCATTTTGCCCACCCCGGCGATCGGCGGCGTCGGACTGATCGCCGATGTCGCCAAGGCGGCGCAAACCGGCTTTGCGAGAGACGGCGACGCGATCCTGCTCATCGGCGAGACGAAAGGCTGGCTCGGCCAGTCAGCCTATGCGCATGATCTGTGCGGGCGCACGGATGGCGCGCCGCCGCCGGTCGATCTCGCCGCCGAGCGCCGGAACGGTGATTTCGTTCGGGGGCTGATACTTTCCGGGCGCGCCAGCGCGGCGCATGACCTCTCGGATGGCGGTCTCGCCGTCGCGCTGGCGGAAATGGCGCTCTGCGGCGACAGAGGAGCCGAAATCGCGGAGCTCCCATCGGGTCACGGGCACGCGACGCTGTTTGGAGAAGACCAGGCCCGCTATCTCGTCACCGTCCCGCAGGGCGAGGACGCTGCCGCGGTGGTCCGAGAAGGCGCGGCGGCGGGCGTGCCCATTCTGGCGATCGGCTGCGCCGGGGGCGACGCCTTGATCCTGCCCGGCGAGGCGCCGATATTGCTGACCGAGCTGCGCAAGGCGCATGAAGCCCCGCTGCCGGCCTTCATGGCCGGGGATGACAACGCGCTTTCGTGCTCTTTCCCGACACAGGTGTCATAAAATGCCCATGCCCTCCGCTGAAATCGAGCGTCTCATCAAGTCCGCCATACCCGACGCGCAGGTGGAGCTGACCGCGCTCGTCAACGACGATGATCATTGGGCGGCGACGGTCGTCTCCGAAAGCTTCCGCGGCCTCACCCGCGTCAAGCAGCATCAGATGGTCAACGCCGCTTTCGGCGATCGGCTCGGCGGCGAGTTGCATGCGCTGCAGCTGACGACGCGGGCGCCAGAAAGCGTTTAGCCCCGTTGAAGCGGACTGCGTGTGACATATGTGTGACACGTAGCCTTCGCTCAGCTGGGGAGCTTTCGGATGATCAAACGCGTGGTGTTGGCGGCAGTTTTGGGACTATCCGCCTTGAGTCAATCCGCGCTTGCGGATCACAAGCGTCATGTGTCGCCGGACCGCCATCCGAGTCACGCCGCTTGTGAGCGCAGCGGATGGAATCATCGCTCCTGCGCCCATCTCGGCCACTATGGAGACAGCACTCACTATTACTATCACCATGATCGGCGCCGGCATCACGGAATGGCGCTGGACTGATCCGCTTGGGGCGAAGGCGCGCTCAAGAGTCGGAGATAGGTCATGAGGAAGACATTGACGGTCGCGCTTCTCGCCCTTATTTGCGCGTTCTCAAGTGGCAACGCTTTTGCACAGCGTTGGCGCGGGCCTTGCTGCGCGCCGGCCGCGCCGGCGTGGGTGCAGTATCAGCAATGGGCCAACGGTTATTTTCTGGGCTGCAATTATTTGCGGCAGCTGTACAAATACGGTGATGATGTCGACGCAAGGCGCGCCTGTCAGGGGATGATGTTCGACTGACGGCCCGCGCCGACCAGGCGCTGCGAGGAGACAAAGTGAGCACTGAAGACACAAACACGCGCATCAAGAACGAGATCGAATCCTCCGACGTCGTGCTCTTCATGAAGGGGACGCCGCAGGCGCCGCAGTGCGGCTTCTCCATGCAGGTGGTTCAGATCCTCAACCACCTCGGCGTGCCTTACAAGGCGATCAACGTGCTCGCCGATGGAGCAATACGCGACGGCATCAAGGCCTATTCCAGCTGGCCGACGATTCCGCAGCTTTACGTGAAGAACGAATTCATCGGCGGCTGCGACATCGCCAAGGAAATGTTCCAGAGCGGCGAACTCGTCGCGCTGCTCGACAAGGAAGGCGTGCCGCGCGCTCAGGCCAGCAAGGCCTAGCGCGCGTCACAACACATCTCGGTCGAATACGTCTTCAGAATAATCCGGCGCGCGGTTGGCAGGCGCGCGCCGGATTTTTTTGCGCGTGCGTGGACCTATGACAATTTTGGGCGGCGCCTCTACCACGGTTTTATGACAGTGATATTACAGTAAGGGTCGAGTATCCGAGCGTCCGGATTTCCGGCGCCTCAGGCGGATGAGCTTCGACTGAAGGAGCGTTCCTCATGAAACGCATACTTACGGTCCTCGCGCTGGCGGCTTTCGTTGCGCCCGCATCAATCGCGCCGGCCGTCGCCCAAGACAATTATGGCTCCGCTGGCGCTCGTCGCTCTGGCTCTCCCAGCGACCCAGCGATCGCGGATCAAAGCCCTGCGCAGTGGTCAGCCGCCACTCCGCGCCGCAAGACCTATGCTTGGCCGGATCAGCGTTACTATGGCGTACATGGCATGATGTACGACTGAGCATTTGGATCGGCGCGTCCTGACGTCGCCAGGACGCGCTTTGGGCTGGAACGGATTTGATTTCCTGACTGCATTGCGCCAATTTCGCGCAATGTCTTCTTGGCGCCAATTTGACCTTCGCGCTTCGCTGCGTTTCGCGGCAAGATGAACGCCACAGCGCCCATTGCCCTCACTCAAGGCGACCCTTCAGGCATCGGGCCGGAGCTCGCGCTGATGGCCTATGTCTTGCGCGAATCACGCGATCTGCCACCATTTTTTTTGCTCAGCCATCCCGCCTTTATCGCCCGAGTCGCAGCCACTCTCGCGCTCGAAATCCAGATTGAAAGCACAACGGCGGCGCAGGCCCGCGATGTCTTCTCGCGCGCGCTGCCTGTCGTCGATACGGGGCGTCATGTTGTCGCTGGCGCGCCAGGCCGACCCGATTCTCAAGACGCTCAATCAACGATTAGCTCGATCGAGAAGGCGGTGGAATGCGTCGCAAAGGGCGAAGCGCGCGCCGTGGTCACCAATCCGATCGCGAAATCGGTTCTCTATGAAGCCGGATTCAAACATCCCGGGCATACCGAGTTTTTGGCGGAGCTCGCGCACCGCCATTATGGCGGCGATTACCGCGCGGTGATGATGCTGTGGTCGGACGAACTCGCCGTCGTTCCAATCACGATTCACATTCCGCTCGCAGACGCCTCGAAAAACCTGACGCGCGAACTGATCGTCGAGACCGGAGAGATTGTGGCCCATGATCTGCGCGCGCGTTTTCACATCAGTAAGCCGCGCCTGGCTTTCGCCGGCTTCAACCCTCACGCAGGCGAAGAGGGCGCGCTCGGCCGCGAGGAGATTGACGTCATCGCGCCGGCGATCGCCGAATTGCGCGCGCGCGGCGTCAATGCGTCTGGACCTTTTCCCGCCGACACGATGTTCCACGAATCCGCTCGCGCGAAATATGACGTGGCGCTGTGTCCGACGCATGATCAGGCGCTGATCCCGATCAAGACGCTCGCCTTTGAGCGCGGCGTGAATGTCACGCTCGGCCTTCCTTTCGTGCGCACGTCGCCCGATCATGGAACGGCCTTCGACATCGCCGGCAAAGGAATCGCCGATCCGACAAGCCTGATCGAGGCGATCAAACTTGCCGGACGCATCAGTTAAGTGGTCGACGCGCTGCCGCCGCTGCGAGAGGTCGTCGCCCGTTACGGACTCGACGCAAAAAAGTCGCTCGGACAGAATTTTCTGTTCGACCTTAATCTCACGGCGCGCATCGCGCGCGCCGCCGGACCTTTCGATGACACGATCATCGTTGAGATCGGTCCCGGTCCCGGCGGGCTGACGCGTGCGCTGCTCGAGCAAGGCGCGCGAGTCATCGCGGTCGAACGCGATTCGCGCTGTCTGCCGGCGCTCGAAGAGATTTCGGCGCATTATCCCGGCCGGCTGACGATCGTCGAAGGCGATGCGCTGGAGTTCGATGTCGCGGCGCTTGTTCGAAGTTATGCGTCTGTCATTCCCGACGCCCGCGCAGCGGGCGATCAGGAATCCAGTGCAAAATCCGATAGCGCTATTGCACTGGATTCCCGATCAGGCCTTCAGCCGGGCGGGAATGACAGCCGTCGTTCCGCCCGTATCTGCGCGAATCTTCCCTACAATGTCGCGACGGCGTTGCTGACGAAATGGATCGAGGCGGAACCCTGGCCCTCGGTCTTCGACCGCTATGTGCTGATGTTTCAAAAAGAGGTCGCGCTGCGAATCGTCGCGACGCCGAAAGAGCGCGCCGATTATGGACGCCTCGCTGTGTTGTGCGGCTGGCGCGCGAAGGCGCGCATTCTTTTCGATGTGTCGCCCGCCGCCTTCACGCCGCCGCCGAAAGTGACCTCTTCCATCATTGAGCTGACGCCAAATCCCAGGCCGCTTCACTGCGATCCACGCGCATTGTCGCGCGTCACGCAAGCCGCCTTCGGACAGCGCCGTAAGATGTTGCGGCAGAGTTTGAAGTCGCTTGGCGTCGACGCGTCGGCGCTGCTCGCGGCGGCCGGAATCGAAGGAACCAAACGCGCGGAAGAAATCGACGTCGCCGGTTTCGTCGCTCTGGCCAACGCGCTTTCGGCTCAGTGACGCTTGCGCAGATAGTCTCGCAGCACGACGGCGTTGTTCATCGACTCGTCGCGCGCCGCATAGAGCAATGTGAGCTGATTATTGCGCGACATGGCGCGAAGCGCCTCGACGTGCGGCTGCGCCTCGGGCGCGGCAAGCTCGGCGCGATAACGCTTTGCGAATTCTTCCCCGCGTTCCGGTTTATGGCCGAACCAGCGCCGCAGCGCGTTGCTTGGCGCAATGTCCTTCGCCCAGAGATCAAGGTCCGCCGTGTCCTTGCGCAAGCCGCGCGGCCAAAGCCGATCGACGAGCACGCGCGTCCCGTCTTCCGCCTGCACGGGGTCGTAAACGCGCTTGAGAGCAATAGGCGCCATGAAATTGAGATAGCGCGCGACGCGCGAAGAACTATTCGCTCAAAAGCTTGGCGACGAATTGTTCGATTTCCTTGTCGCGCCTAGGCCGTCGCTGCCGTTCGGCGCGCAGGATCGCGATCAGATCGTCGAAGGCGCGCTGCAGATCGTCGTTGACGATCACATAGTCGTAATCTTTCCAGCGCGCGATTTCGTTTCGCGCATTCTCCAGTCGTCGCGCCATCGCGTCACGCGTATCTTCGGCGCGCCGCTCAAGTCGGGCGCGCAGCTCGTCCATCGACGGCGGCAGGATGAAGACGGTGACGGCGTCAGCGCCCATCTTCTCGCGCACCTGGCGCGTGCCCTGATAGTCAATGTCGAAGAGGCAGTCGCGGCCTTGCGCGAGGATGTCTTCCACCGGCCCACGCGGCGTGCCGTAGAAATTGCCGTGAACCTCGGCCCATTCCAAGAGTTCGCCGGCGTCGCGCATGGCGGCGAATCGACGCTCGGGGATGAAGCTGTAGTGGATGCCGTCGACTTCGCTCGAACGTCTTGTGCGCGTCGTTACAGAGATCGACAGCGTCAGATCGAGATCGCGGTCCTGCAGCAGCATTCGCGTCAGCGTCGTCTTGCCCGCGCCGGAGGGCGAGGAAAGGATGAGGACAATGCCGCGGCGGCTGGTTGGAGTCGGAAGCATGACTTTTCGAGAGCGAGTAGCCAATAGAGAGTAGCGAGTTAGCGAGTAGCGGCCTCGCTGTCCACTCGCTGCTCACTCGATGTTTTGAACCTGCTCGCGCAGCTGCTCGACCTCGATCTTCAGTTCAAGCCCGATCGCCGAGAGCCCAGCGTCGTTCGATTTGGCGCAAAGCGTGTTGGTCTCTCGGCCAAGCTCCTGCGCCAGAAAATCCAGACGACGGCCGATCGGCCCGCCCGCGACGAGCAGTTTGGAAGCGCTGTCGACATGCGCCTTCAGCCGGTCGAGTTCCTCGCGAATGTCGGCTCGAACCGCAAGCAGCGCCGCTTCTTGATGCAGTCGCGCCGGATCGAGGGAGTCGGCGTTCTCCAAGAGGCGCGCGAGCTGCTGCTTCAGCCGCGCGCGAATTGCTTCCGGCTGGCGCGCTGGCGCCGCGTCGGCCTGCGCGGCGAGGATCGATATGCGATCGAGCCGCAGATGAAGAACCGCCGCCAGAGCGCCGCCCTCCGCGGCGCGGGAGGCGATCAGCGCGTCGAGCGCTTCGTCCAGCGATCCGAGGATACGCGCGTCGAGTTCGGCGCGCTCTGCCTCGGATAGTTCCGGCTCGACGATCTCGACCACGCCGCGCACCGCGAGCAGACCATCGAGCGTCGCGGGCCCGACATGGGCGGGCGGCGGGCGTTCGGAGAGCGCGGCGAGAAGGGCGTCGAGAGCGGCGCGGTTGAGGCGGGCGACCTGGCTCTCGTCTTCGCGCTTTGCGACAAGATTGGCGAAGACCGCCCCGCGCGCGAGCCGCGCCGCGATTTTTTCCCGCGCCTTGATCTCCACGGAGTCGAAATCGGGCGGGGCGCGCAGACGCAGATCCAGTCCCTTGGCGTTGACGCTCTTGAGCTCCCACGCATAGCGAAAGGCGGCGACGGCGCCTTGAACGCGGGCGAATCCCGTCATGCTGTGAATGCTCATTTGCGGCGGCGACTCCGAGACGGCGAATCGGCGTAAGACCGACGTGCGCCGCGCCTGACTATCGCCGCGCCGGCCTTACCGCAAATCGCTCGTCATAGGGACCGTCTTAGCCGAGGTGAGATCCCAGCTCTTGTCGCGCAGCGGGTCGAGCGGCGTGCCTTCTGAGGCGTCGAAGGCGCGTGGACGTAAGGGCCTGCCGCCTGCCGCGGCCAAAGCCGTGGCGCCCGCCGGCGGCGCGGCGTCCTGGGCGAGCCGTCCGCCGAGCGCTTCGCCGGGAAGCTCGTCGGAGCCTGCCGCAAGTCCGAGACGCGCCGCGCGGGCTCTTTGTTCGGCGCGCTGCGCCGGCGAGACGGGATAGGCGGCGATCTCGCCGCCATCGTCAGGCTGAGCGTCGGGACTTTCGCGCGCGATCGTCGTCATATCCGGATTGAGCCGCTCCTCCTCCGCACGGGGCGCTGGGCGGCCGACGAGAAGCATCGGGTCGAACAGCGTCTTGGCGCGCAGCTGCACGGATTCCTCGGTAAAAAATGGCCGCGCCGGCCTCAAGGCGGCAAATTCAGCCGCCTGAACCTGCGTGCGGTCGCCATGGCCGCCGAGGAAAAAATCGGCTTCGGCATAAGCGAATTTGCCGAGCCGGTGAGTCGGGCCGTCATCGGACGCCATCGCCCGGTTCGGCGGAAAGTCTTCGTGACTCTCGGCAAGCGTGACGAGACGTCCGATGGGCGCCTGCGTGCGCTTATCGGGCTTGGGCGCGGCCGGCGCGGGGACGCCGGGCGTGGCGCGATCAACCGCGCCATCGGCCTTTTCCTTCTCCAGTCGCCGCCAGTTCTGGACGTTGCGCGAATGCTGGTCGAGCGATTCGGAGAAGACATGACCGCCCGTGCCGTCGGCGACAAAATAAAGATCGCGCGTCGGCGCCGGATGCGCGGCGGCTTCAAGCGCTGCGCGGCCGGGATTGGCGATCGGTCCCGGCGGAAGACCGTCAACGGCGTAGGTGTTGTAAGGCGTCCATTTCTCGATTTCGGCGCGCAGGATCGGCCGGCCCAGCGTCGCCTTTCCGCCGACGAGGCCGTAGATGATCGTCGGATCGGACTGAAGGCGCATGCCTTTGCGCAGCCGATTGACGAATACGGCGGCGACGCGCGGCCGCTCTTCGTCCTTGCCGGTCTCCTTTTCGACGATCGACGCCAGCGTCACGAGTTCGTAGGGCGTGCGCAACGGCAGGTCCGGCGAGCGCTTCGCCCAGATCGCGTCGAGCGTCTTGCGCTGATCCTCCTGCATCTTTGTGAGGAGACGCGCCCGAGGGTAGCCGCGCGGGAATTTATAGGTCTCGGGCAGCAGAGCGCCTTCCTTCGGAAGGTCGACGACATCGCCCGCCAGCAGTTCGGCCTCTTTCAGCTTTTGCACAATTTGTTCCGAAGTCAGACCTTCCGGAATGGTCACGCTGTGCATGATTTGGCGACCCGAGGCGATTTGATTGATCACGTCGCGCAGGCTGATGTTTTTCTTGAAGCCATATTCGCCGGGCTTCAGCTTGCCGAGCTTGCCCTCGAGAACGATCCCGAGCTGCATGAGCGTCGAATTGGCGATGACGCCTTCGCGCTCGAGTTGGGAGATGATCTCAAGCAAATCGCTGCGCGGCGGAATATAGACGACCTTGTCGGCCGCGAGCGGCCCCGGTTCTTTCAGCTTGTGCATAACGGCGATGACGCCGAAGACGCCGGCGACAAGCGCGACGAGCACGAAACTCAGGAAGCCGCTCGCCACCGAAAGCGTTCCTTCGCGGCGCTTACGCTTTTTGGGCGGAGGCGCAGCTTCTATCTGCTTAGCGCTTTGCTGCGTGGCGCGCCGCCCGAACAGGCCGGCGGAGGCGGCGTCGGCCTTTTTCGCCGAGGGCTGGCCGGGCGGTTGGAGCGGGGGCGCTTCAGCCTTGGCCGCGGGGGACGGCGGCGGCGCGCTCGAAGGCGCGGGATCCGCAGGCGGCTGGGAGAGTGCCGATTCGACCTTTGCCCCGATGGGCGGCTGGCTTGGGACGATTGGCGGGTTTGATGTGGATGCCGCTGGGATCGATTCGACAGACGGCGCCGGAACGGGCTTGGCGCTTTCAGCCGATGGCGGGGCGGGAGCTTCTGGCGGCTCGGGCAGAGGCGCTTCGGCCTTCGCCGCAATCGGCGGCTGGCTTGGCGGTTCCGGCGCAGCCATGGCCGGCTCTTTCACCAACGCGGCGTCGGGCGGCGAAACTTCCATCGGCGGCGCGCCAGAGTCCTCTGCGGGCGCGTTCAGGGTCGGTCGAGCTGTGAGGTCTTCACGCGGCGGCGCCGCTGCAGCGTCAGTTGGTTTTCCGGGCGCGCCTTTTTCGTCCGCTTCGCTCATCGCACTACGCCCATCAAACGTCGAAGATCTCGCGCCGATTATCGCCGAGGACTTACACTATGCCTCATTATGGCGAATTCAGGAAAGCGCCGCTTCGGTTCGCAGGCTTCGGCGCTTTGCGAGAATGCGCCGCCATGCTCAAGATACGCGGCGAAACAGCAGCGAGGCGTTCGTGCCGCCAAAGCCGAACGAATTCGACAAAGCGATATTGATTTCCTTCTCGCGGGCTTTGTGCGGCACGAGGTCGATCGTCGTTGCAACCGAGGGATTGTCGAGATTGCGCGTCGGCGGCGCGACATTCGCCTGCATCGCCAGGATCGAATAGATCGCTTCGACGGCGCCGGCGGCGCCGAGCAGATGGCCGATCGCAGATTTTGTCGATGACATGGCGAGCTTGGGTTCGACGTTGCCGAGAAGGCGTTCGACGGCCTTGAGTTCGATCTCGTCGCCGAGCGGCGTCGACGTGCCATGCGCGTTCACGTAATCGATGTCGGTCACGGAAACGCCGGCGCGCTTTAACGCCGCCTTCATGCAGCGATAGGCGCCGTCGCCGTCGGGCGACGGCGCGGTGATGTGATAGGCGTCGCCCGACATGCCGTAGCCGATAAGTTCGGCGTAGATTTTCGCGCCACGCGCCATGGCGTGTTCATATTCCTCGAGCACGACGCAGCCTGCGCCTTCGCCCAGCACGAAGCCGTCGCGGTCCTTGTCATAGGGCCGGGAGGCGGCTTCGGGACGATCGTTGAATCCGGTCGACAGCGCGCGGCAGGCGGCAAAGCCGGCGACGCCAATGCGATTGACCGGCGATTCGGCCCCGCCGGCGACCATCACGTCGGCGTCGCCCATCGCGATGATGCGCCCCGCGTCGCCGATGGCGTGCGTGCCGGTGGCGCAGGCCGTCACCACCGCATGATTCGGGCCCTTCAGGCCATGCATGATGGAGACATAGCCCGCCACGAGATTGATGATTCTGCCGGAGACGAAGAAAGGCGACACGCGGCGCGGTCCCTTTTCCCTCAAGGTGACGGAGGTTTCATAAATGCCGCCGAGGCCGCCGATGCCGGAGCCGATCAGAACGCCAGTCGATTCCTGCTTCTCGGGGGTGTCGGCGACCCAGCCGGAGTCTTTTAGCGCCTGCGTCGCGGCGCTCGCGCCATAGATGATGAAATCATCGACCTTGCGCTGCTCTTTGGGATCGAACCAGTCGTCAGGATTGAATGTGCCGTCCTTGCCGTCGCCGCGCGGCACGACCGCCGCGATCTGGCACGCGAGATCGGAGGCCTCGAACGTGTCGATACGTTTGAAGCCGCATTCTCCGGCGGCGAGACGGCGCCAATTGGTGTCCACGCCGCAGCCCAAAGGAGATACGACGCCAAGACCGGTGACGACCACCCTGCGCATGGCTCTACTCTCGAACTTTTTCTTGTTGTCGGATTGGCGGCGTCGGCGAAGCCTCGCGAGAGGATTCGCCGCGCGCTTGGATCTTTAAGTTCGTCAGGCGGCTTTCGCCTTTTCGAGGAATTTCACCGCATCGCCCACGGTGAGAATCGTCTCGGCGGCGTCGTCGGGAATTTCGACGCCGAATTCTTCCTCGAAAGCCATGACGAGTTCGACGGTATCGAGCGAATCGGCTCCCAGATCGTCGATGAAATTGGCTTTGTCGACGACCTTGTCGGCTTCGACGCCGAGATGCTCGACAACAATCTTTTTCACGCGCTCGGCGACATCGCTCATCTTCTTTGATCCCTGTCTGCGTTTGGCGCCTCACGCGCCGTGTGGCGATTTAGAGCAGGCCTGCTGGCGCGCTCCATGATCGCCCTTCATCCCTTGTAACGTGCAATCGCGCGCCGATCGCCCTGATGTGTGCGAGACGCGTTGCGGCTTGCTCCACTGGGTTTAAATCGCGGCGACGCCGCCCCTCAGCGGCGAGGTCTGGTAGCATACTTCCCCGAGCATGGCGAGAGGCGCCCCCGCGTTCTCACGGACGCGGCGAAAGGTCGCCGCAGACGCGTTTTCCAGGGGATTCGCCGCTCCTAGATCATGGCCATTAGATCATCGCCATGCCGCCATTGACGTGCAGGGTTTGTCCGGTGACGTAGCCCGCCTCCGCGCTGGCCAGATAGACGCAAGCGGCGGCGACGTCGGCGCCGGTCCCGAGCCGTCCCGTCGGCACCATGCGCAGGATCGCCTCCTTCTGCGCGCCGGTCAACGCCTCGGTCATCGGGCTTTCGATGAAGCCGGGCGCGACGCAATTGACGGTCACGCCGCGCGAGGCGACCTCGGCGGCCAGCGACTTCGACATGCCGATCATGCCGGCCTTGGCGGCGGCGTAATTGCCTTGCCCGGGATTGCCGGTCACGCCGACGACCGAAGTGATCTGGATGATCCGGCCGAAGCGCTTTTTCATCATCCCGCGCAGCGCCGCGCGCGACAGGCGAAACGCCGAGGTCAGATTGACGTTGATGACGGCGTCCCAGTCCTCGTCCTTGAGGCGCATGAACAACATGTCGCGGGTGATGCCGGCGTTATTGACGAGAATGTCCAACCCGCCCATCGCCGCCTCCGCCGCCGGCACGAGTTTCTCGGTCTCGTCTTTTTGCGAAAGATTGCAGGGCAGAATGTGCGTGCGGCCGTTCAATTGGCCGGCAAGCGCCTCGAGCGCCTCTTGCCTCGTGCCGGAAAGCGCCACGATGGCGCCGGCGGCGTGAAGCGCGCGCGCGATCGCCGCGCCGATTCCGCCGCTCGCGCCGGTGACCAGCGCAGTTTTGCCGTTTAGATCGAACATCTTCCCCTCTCCTCCCTCGCGCCGATGGCGCGAGCTTTATAGCCCCGTTCGGGGGAGTGGCCTTTTTTCAGCCGCGGTTCAACTTCAAACGACCGCCTCCACAACGGCGGACGCCACCGATGCCCGGTCGGATATTGGGAGAAAATGGGCGCCAGTCTGGCTTCGTTTCGCAAGCGACGGATTCGAGACTGAATTGCTCAGCGACGCATCGGAATCGGCGTCAAATTTCATTGTGGCGTAACTGCAACAGTCGAAATCTTTTGGGTCTTTTGGGCCCGATTTTACCTTCTGTTTGTTGTTTCCCGCGCGAAATTTGCGCACAGTCCGCCGTGCTTGGGGGTCAGCGTCCTTAAACGTCCGAGAGAGTCACGGGACTGACGCGCACCTATTAATTTAAGTTGGCTCGAAATGAAGGATAGAGAGATGAAGACAGCGATCTCGGCCCTGGCTCTGGCGACGGCGCTTTTCGCCGGCGCCGCGAACGCCGCCGATCTACCCTCCCACAAGGCTCCTCCGCCGTACATCCCCCCGCCGCCGATCATGACCTGGACCGGGTTCTACGCCGGTCTTAACCTCGGCGGTGGCTTCTTTGCCAGCAATTCCTCCAATCAGGGTTGGAACTGGGGCTGGAACAACGGCAACAACAGCACCGGCGGCGTGATCGGCGGCGGTCAGCTCGGCTATAACTTCCAGGTTACGCCGATGTTCGTCGTCGGCGCTGAGACCGACTTCCAGGGCACGAGCCTCGGCTCGGGCGGCGGAAACAACAACAACTGGTGGTTGTTGGGCGGCGGCTTCGGCGGCGGCGCAGGCACGGCGCGTCTGAACTGGTTCGGCACCGTTCGCGGCCGCGTCGGCATCACCCTGCTGAGCCCGCAACTGTTGGTCTACGGCACGGGCGGCTTCGCCTATGGCGAAGTGCAGCGCAACAGCTGGTGGAACCAGAACAGCGCTGTGCAGACGGGCTGGACCGCTGGCGGCGGCGCCGAGTGGATGTTCTTCCCGAACTGGTCCGCCAAGGTCGAGTATCTGTATACGCAGATCAGCGGCTCCGGGAACAACAACAACAACTGGCTGTGGGCGTTCAACCCGGGCTGGGGCCTCAACAGCACCAACAACCGCACGCGCTTCCACACGATCCGCGCGGGCATCAACTACCACTTCCACTTCGGCTCTCCGGCGCCGGTGTTGGCCAAGTACTAATCCTAGTACTAATCCGACAAATCGGCCTTACGGTCGAGAGAATGGGCCCGGTCCTTGCGACCGGGCCTTTTCTCTTGGCGCTTCCGTCTCTCTTCCCGGCCTCTACGCGAAGCCGCGATAGGCGTCGAAATCGGCGGGCGCGCCCACCGAAATGCCCGCGGCCTGCGGCGCGATCCGCTTCAATAGCCCCGCGAGAACCTTGCCCGAGCCGCATTCGACGAATTTCGTCGCGCCGTGACTCGCCATATAGGCCACGCATTCGCGCCAGCGCACCGCGCCGGTGACCTGCTCGACGAGCAGTCGGCGAATCGCCTCCGGGTCCCGCGTCGGCTCCGCCGTCACATTGGCGACGACCGGAACGCACGGGGCGCTGATCGCCGCTCCGGCGAGCGCCTCGCGCATGGCGTCGGCGGCGGGCTGCATCAAGGCGCAATGGAAGGGCGCGGAGACCGGCAGCCGCACCGCGCGCTTGATTCCCTTCTCCTTGGCGATGTCGATCGCCTTGTCGACGGCGCTCTTGGCGCCCGAAATCACCACCTGGCCGCCGCCATTGTCATTGGCGACCTGACAGACGCCGTTCGCGGCCGTCGCCGCTTCTTGCGCAATGGCGCGCGCCTGATCGAGATCGGCGCCGAGCAGCGCCGCCATGGCGCCTTCTCCGACAGGGACCGCCTTCTGCATGGCGTCGCCGCGAATGCGCAGCAGCCGCGCGGTGTCGGAAATCGTCAGCGCGCCCGCGGCCGCGAGAGCGGAATATTCGCCGAGCGAATGTCCGGCGACGAAGGCCGCGTCGCGCGAAAGATCAAGGCCGCATTCGGCCTCCAGCGCGCGAATCGTCGCGAGCGAAACCACCATCAGCGCCGGCTGGGCGTTGGCGGTGAGCGTCAGCTCCGATTCGGGGCCCTCGAACATAAGTTTCGAGAGCGGCTGCGACAGCGCATCGTCGACCTCGGCGAAAACCGCGCGCGCGGGCGCGAAGGCGTCGAACAGCGCCTTGCCCATGCCGACCGCCTGAGATCCCTGACCGGGAAAAATGAAAGCCTTCTGCATGCGTAACCGTCCCTGCTTATTATTGTTTGGGTCGCCGCGTGTGGCGCCGGGGGGTTCGCTGTGTCAAGTTGGCGGGTGAGGTCGAAAAGCGCGCTGGAGCGGGAGATGAGCCAAATGACATGGCGCTGCGGCGACGCCGGCCGCTTCAATCGGCGCGCCGCGCTGGCGACGCTGGGCGCAGGTTTTGGGTTAGCGTTCGGCGCCGCGCCGGCGCAGGGACATGCCAAGCGCGCGCCCGTCCGGCCGGAAGACGAAGGCTTTATGCTGATGGCGATCGCGGAAGCCGCCAAGGGCGACTTTCCCTTTGGCGCCGTGATCGTGCGCGACGGCAAGGTCGTCTCGACCGGACGTAACCTCGGCGTCACCAACAATGATCCGACCGCGCATGGCGAGATGGTGGCGATCCGCCGCTTCGTCGCCGACAATCCGGCCAAGGACCTCAAGGGCGCGACGCTTTATACGTCAGGCGAGCCCTGCCCGATGTGCATGGGCGCGATCGTCTGGTGCGGCATGGGGCGTGTCGTCTACGCCGCGTCGGTCGAGCAATTGTCGAAGCGGCTGGGGCAGATCATGATCACGAGCAAAGCCGTGGCGGAGGCCGCGCCTTTTCTGACGGTCGAAATTACGGGCGGCGTGCTCGCCGCAGAGGCGTTGGCGCTGTTTGAAAAGAAATGAGGGCGAGCGGGCCGAGAATGCGAGCATTTCGGTACTTATAGTTGTCGCCCGCAACCTCCGCAGCCCCCAAGTCCTCCAATGGTGCGGCTACTGGCAGCGGGGCCGTTAGGTTTGCGGCTCATCCTCAGATGGCGTGAGGGATGACACTGGAATCGCTGCAGGCAGCACCATCTTCAGCGCATTGATAGTCTCGATTAATTCATCGGCCTCGTTACGAGTGCGGACTGTGCCGCCCAGATAAATGGTTTTCTGCCAGATTCGGACGTCGTAGCCCTCAGTCGGCTGGGGCGCATTCCCCGCTTGGGTGGGAAGACTGTCAACTCGGCGCGGAGATTGCATGGACGCGTTCATCGGGAGTGACCTTTCAACCAATTGATTTGGTTGAGATTCAACCACAGGCTCGCGTTGCTCTGAATAACTTCCGCTACCGATCGCATTCTCCAGAAAGAGAAAGGTTTCTCGATAAGCACGTGTGGCGGCCGGGATGGCCGTATGTGTGAAGCCCTGTCGGATCAAATAGGATTCGAGCGCCGCTTCAGATGGCAGGCCGTCCGTAAAACGCTCAGCGATTGCTTGAAATAGTTCCGGTTCTCGCGCAGCGGCCTGGAGAGCGTCGGCCCTCGACCCATCGGTATCAGGATAGATGATGTCGACCGCCCGACGAGTGACGCGGACCTCATTCTTGCCCGTCTTTTCCACAAGCCCAAACTGAATTAGGTTCGACAGAACAGTTGATGACCGCCCGGAAATGCCACTGTAACCCATGGCCTTCACAGCGACCACCCGGTCGATTTGGTGCGACCGCTCAACGCTGTGAATTTTTCTAACTAAATCAATAGCTTCACTCAGGGGTGTGCTGGGGTAGCTGGGGCTTCTTTGCCGGGTGTCCATCACCGTGTTCTCCGACGCGAAACTTTAACCGCGCCGGCAAAATATATTCTCTGTTTCGAGAGAAAGAAAGTTTTTTCCGCAACGAAGAACAAAATCCTCTTGACCGATCCGGTGATCGATTCAAGGATATGGTCACGGCGCTGCGATTCTCGATGGCGCCAGATTGGAACGCATATGCGAATAGCCCTAGCCGGGCGGCACCACGAACACCGTGACGACTGGCGATAACCAAAAGGGTCGCAAAACAGATCGGGTCCTACACCGATTTGCCTGCGACCCCTGGTGTCAGCGGACAAGCCCCAACCCGCTGGGCGGGTGTGCTGGGGAGCGTCGATTCTAACGGCCTTAACAGCAGCAGAATCGCATCCCCCGGCCCCCGCTTCAAGGGGAAATTGGAGAAATGCGACTATGCAGGACCGCAAGGTCACGCCGGACATGGTTCCGGTAATTAAACTGGCACGTAAGCAGAAGTACAACTACGCGCGCATCGCGTCGTACTTCCAGATTAATCAAGGCAGAATCGCTGATGTGATGAAGGGGCGTCTGTTCCCTGAAATCCAGCCTGCGACTACTTTGCCAGCCGACTTCCCCTCGGCGTAAACGACAGACAGAAGGGGCGGCGATCAGCCGCCCCCTTTTTATTTCAAAGCCTATGCGGACCTTTAATACGCCAATGCTCGGGTCAGGTTCGATCTGGGCGTCAATTGCCCGGCCTCTCCTTCACCAGCTCCTCCACCACCCCAGGATCGGCGAGCGTCGAAGTGTCGCCCAATGCTCCGAACTCGCCCTCCGCGATCTTGCGCAAAATGCGCCGCATGATCTTGCCCGAGCGCGTCTTCGGCAGTCCGGGCGCGAATTGCACGATGTCGGGGGTCGCGATCGGACCGATCTCATGGCGCACCCAATGCACCAGTTCCTTGCGCAGATGTTCGCTGGCCGCGACGCCCTGATTGAGCGTCACGAAGGCGTAGATGCCCTGCCCCTTGATGTCGTGCGGATAGCCGACGACGGCGGCCTCCGACACTCTTTCATGCGCGACGAGCGCGCTCTCCACCTCGGCCGTGCCGAGGCGATGGCCCGAGACATTGATCACGTCGTCGACGCGCCCCGTGATCCAGTAATCGCCGTCGGCGTCGCGCCTGGCGCCGTCGCCGGTGAAATATTTGCCCGGAAAAGCGGAAAAATAGGTCTGCGCGAAACGCTCGTGATCGCCATAGACGGTGCGCATCTGCCCCGGCCAGGAATCGGCGATCACGAGCAGCCCTTCGCACTGGCCTTCGAGAACATTGCCGAGCGGATCGACGATCTCCGGCGCGACGCCGAAGAAGGGCCGCGTCGCCGAGCCGGGCTTCAGATCAATCGCGCCGGGTAGCGGCGAGATCAGCACGCCGCCCGTTTCCGTCTGCCACCATGTGTCGACGATGGGACAGCGGCCCTCGCCGACAACGCGGTGATACCATTCCCACGCTTCCGGATTGATCGGTTCGCCAACGGAGCCAAGCAAGCGCAGCGACTTGCGGCTGGTCTTTTTCACGGGCGCTTCGCCCGCCGCCATCAGCGCGCGAATGGCGGTCGGCGCCGTGTAGAAAATATCGACCTTGTGCTTGTCGACGATCTCCCAGAAGCGCGACACGCTCGGATAATTCGGCACGCCTTCGAACATCAGCGTCGTCGCGCCATTGGCGAGCGGCCCGTAAAGAATATAGCTGTGTCCGGTCACCCAGCCGACGTCGGCGGTGCACCAATAGACGTCGCCGTCGCGATAATCGAAGACGAGTTCATGGGTGAGCGATGCGTAGACGAGATAGCCGCCCGTCGTATGCAGCGCGCCCTTCGGCTTGCCGGTTGAGCCGGACGTGTAAAGGATGAACAGCGGGTCTTCCGCGTCCATCTCGGCATAGGGACAATCGGCGTGCACGCGCGCCGCTTCTTCCTCGTAGCGGAAATCGCGGCCAGGCTGCATGTCGATCTCGGCGCCGGTGCGGGTGACGACGATGACCGTTTTCGCGGAAACCTTGTCGAGCGCCGCGTCGACATTGGCCTTGAGCGGTATCTTCTTGCCGCCGCGCAGGCCTTCGTCCGCCGTGACGATGACCTCTGATTCCGCGTCGGCGATGCGTCCCGCAAGCGAATCCGGCGAGAAGCCGCCGAAGACCACCGAATGAATCGCCCCGATGCGCGCGCAGGCGAGCATGGCGAAAGCGGCCTCGGGGATCATCGGCAGATAGATGGTGACGCGGTCGCCCTTCTTGACGCCGTGCGTCTTGAGCACATTGGCGAAGCGGCAGACTTCTTCATGCAGCTCGGCGTAAGTGATATGGCGCGAGACGGAAGGATCGTCGCCTTCCCAGATGATCGCGACCTTGTTGGCGCGCTCCGGCAGATGCCGGTCGATGCAATTCATCGCGACATTGGTCGTGCCGTCCTCGAACCAGCGTATCGAGACATTATGCGTGTCGAAGCTGGTGCGCTTCACTTTCGCAAAGGGCGTGATCCAGTCGATGCGCTGCGCCTGCTCGGCCCAGAAGCCGTCCGGGTCTTTGATGGAGCGTTCATAGAGCCGGCGATAGGTTTCCTGGTCGATGCGCGCGCGCGTTTTCCAGTCGTCCGGGACGGGGTAGATTTTTTGCGACATTGATTTCTCCATCGACGCATTCCGTAAACGCCCGCCCGTCATGGCCGGGCTTGTCCCGGCCATCCGCGTCTTTGTGGCGACGCAGATCGGGAGAACATGGCGCAGTGTCTCGGCGTGGATGCCCGCGACAAGCGCGGGCATGACGCGAAAAGGGGACGCTAATCGGCCCGGAATGGGGAGCGCTCATCCTTTGCGGGCGCGGGCGAGCTCCACATTATGCTGCATGCGCTGAACCATCAGCCGCATCAGGTAAAAGCCGAATTGCGGAGTCTGCGCGGCGAGCTGCAAGAGATCGTCATAGCGCACGCAGAGAAGCTCGACGTCGGTCGCGGCGACCGCGGTGGCGGTGCGGCGATTTTCATTGGTGAACATGCCCATCTCGCCAAAGAGCGTTCCGGGCTTCAGCGTGACGTCGGGCTCGCGCAGATGGATCTCGCCGCGCACCAAGAGATAGGCTTCCTCGGAGAGATCGCCGATGCGATGCAGGACGAAGCCTTCGGAAAGCTTTAGGGGCCGCATATAGGGACGCAGCCATTCGAAATCGAAATCCTCGGAGGCGGCGGCGCGAATGTCCTGGACGAGCCGCCGGATCTGTCGGAGCCGCACAATGTTGACCGGGACCAGAAAGGCGTTGAGCGCGAAGAGCGGGTAGAGACCCTTGAGAAAGAAGTAGGCGGCGAACAGCGCATTGGCGAGGATCGCCGCGATGCGCAGCGGGATCATGGTGTTCGACACATAAACGAACACGCTCGCCGCCGCGGCGAGATAGCCAATGACTTCGATAAGCAGACCGTTCAGCGTCGTGGGCAGCGTCATGGCGAGATCGCTCGGACTTCAGCTTCGCCCAACACCTTTAGCAGAAGACTTTGTAAAAATGCGAGGGCCGGAACACGTCGCCGCCCCGGGCGGTGCAAAGGTCTATAGGCGTGGATCGGCTGGGGCGGATTCAAAGCCCAGGGGCCGATCTATGACGCGGGCTTCATCATCTGGGGCGCCGCGACAGTGCTTATCGGCCTTCTGCACCTGCGCGGCGCGAGGCGGGAGATGGCGCCGCGCCTCATCCGTTCGGCGCTTTGCCCTTGCTGCGGCGATTTGGTAAAGGGCGATAGACTTCCTCGCGCCACACCGAAAGAAACATGGACAAATTCACCACGCTGACGGGCGTCGCGGCGCCGTTGCCGATCATGAACGTCGATACGGACATGATCATCCCCAAGCAGTATCTCAAAACCATTCAGCGCACCGGCCTCGGCAAGGGCCTCTTTTCGGAGATGCGCTATCGCGACGACGGCTCCGAGAATCCCGATTTCGTCCTGAATCAGCCGGCCTATCGCAACGCGCGCATCCTCATCGCCGGCGACAATTTCGGCTGCGGCTCGTCGCGCGAACACGCGCCCTGGGCGCTGCTCGACTTCGGGATCCGCTGCATCATTTCGACGAGCTTCGCCGATATTTTCTATAACAATTGCTTCAAGAACGGGATCTTGCCGATCGCGGTCAGCGAGGCCGAGCTCGACAGGCTGATGGACGACGCCCAGCGCGGCGCGAACGCCACCCTGACCGTCGACCTCGCGGCGCAGGAGATTCGCGGTCCGGACGGCGGCGTGATCACATTCGACATCGACCCCTTCCGCAAGCACTGCCTGCTGAACGGTCTCGACGACATTGGGCTGACTCTCCAGAAAGCCGGCAAGATCGACGATTATGAAAAGCAGGCCGCGGCGAAACGCCCTTGGGCTTGACTGCGACTCGGTCGGCGCCGCAGTTCGGCGCCGGGTTCATGTTTCCGAAGCGGCGCTTATGGGATAGAGCACCCCTGACGGGGCGGCGAGCGTCGCTTCCAACCGCTGGACGCCCAGAGCGACGGATAAGGCGCGCTTGAGTTATCTTTCCGCCCTTTCCATGCGTTTTCGCGCCGCCGGCCAATCGCTGGCGCGGCTCGCTCACGGCGTGAGGCGCTCGCGAAAGCCCGACGACATCGCGGAAGGCCAATGGCGTGACGCCGGCGCCCAAAATTTAGGCGCAGATTCCGACGAGGCGGCGCTCGACGCAAACTTCTGGGGACCCGCGCCGACGAACGAACAAGCTGAGCCGCCGCCGGCCTTCGAGCCGGATTCCACCTATCGGGAACCCGCCGGATTCGACGGCCAGGGCCTGCTTTCGATCCATAATCTGGCGAAGTCATACAAAGCGCGCCGCGTCGTCGAAGACGTGAGCCTGCATGTGGCGCGGGGCGAGGCGGTCGGGCTGCTGGGTCCCAACGGCGCCGGCAAGACCACCGTTTTTTATATGATCACCGGGCTGGTGAAGCCCGACAAGGGCGTGATCTCGCTCGACGGCTATGATGTGACGCCGCTGCCGATGTATCGCCGCGCGCGGCTCGGAATCGGCTATCTGCCGCAGGAGGCGTCGGTGTTCCGTGGCCTCTCGGTGGAGGACAACATCCGCGCCGTGCTCGAGATCACCCAGCCCGACGCCAAAAAACGCGAGGAGGAGCTCGAAGCGCTTCTTGAAGAGTTCCGCCTCACCCGCATGCGCCACACGCCCGCCGTGGCGCTTTCCGGCGGCGAACGGCGTCGTTGCGAGATCGCCCGCGCGCTCGCCGGCCACCCGTCCTTCATGCTGCTCGACGAGCCTTTCGCCGGCATCGATCCGATTGCGGTCGGCGGCATTCAGGACCTTGTGCGGCATTTGAAAGCGCGCGGCATTGGCGTGCTCATCACCGACCACAGCGTTCGCGAGACGCTGGGGCTCACCGACCGCGCCTACATTATCTACAACGGCCATGTGCTGACCGAAGGAACGCCTGACGAAATCGTCGCCAATCCGGATGTTCGGCGCATCTACCTCGGCGAAGATTTCCGCATGTAGCGGCGCAGGCGCCGTTTCTTCAGAGGCGGCGGGGCGCTTCTTGGCGCGGCTCGCTCAGGGCGCTGTCGCACTGGCGAGTTCAAGCTTTTTTCGCGGGCGGGAAGCCGCGTCGTGCAGCGCCAAGGTTGCGCTCTCGGCGCCCCGACGGGCGTTCTTCAAGAAGGATCGCCTGTTGCCCGCTGGGGAGTGGGGGCAAGTCTTCGCGTTCGACAAATGGATGATTAAGGCTTGGGCGTTTTGCTCGGCGGCGCGCTGCTTTTTTGGCCCTGCGCGCGCTGGTTCGAAGTGATATAAGCAAGAACCGGGCCGCACAGCGGCGGCCGATGCGTTCGAGTGGGCCAAGCGAAATGGCGATTTCCACCAAGTTGATGATGCGTCAGGGCCAAGCCCTGGTGATGACGCCGCAGCTGCTCCAGGCGATCAAGCTGCTGCAGTTTTCCAATTTGGAGCTTGCCGCCTTTTTGCATGATGAGCTCGAGCGCAATCCGCTGCTCGAAGCGCAGGAAGGCGATGGCGGCGTCGACGCGGCCGATCATCCTTCCCAGGGCGCCGAGCCGAGCGGCGCAGAGGCCGTCGAAGGGCCGCAGGAGGGCGATTGGGCGCAGCAGGATCTCGCCGTCGACTCCGCGACGCTCTCCGCCGATCTCGGCGCCGACATGAGCAATACTTTTGAGGCGGAGGGCCCCACGATCGGAGAGCGGGCGCGGGATGAGGCCCTCGACGGCGCCGGCCTTTCGGCGACCTCCTGGACCGGCGCCGCCGGCGGCGGGTCGGCCGACGGCGAAGCGCCCAATCTCGAAGCCTATATCGCCGACCGGCAGAATCTCCACGAGCATCTCGCCGAACAGCTGGCGCTGGCCTGCCCAGATCCGCGTCACAGAATCATCGGCCAGGCGATCATCGATGCGATCGACGACAGCGGCTATCTGCGAGAGGACCTTGGCGAGATCGCCGCCCGTCTCGAGGCGGATAGGGCGGAGGCCGAGCGCATTTTGGCGACGATCCAGACCTTCGACCCTTCCGGCGTCGGCGCGCGCGATCTTGCGGAATGCCTCGCGATCCAGCTCAAGGAGCGCGACCGCTACGATCCGGCGATGCAAGCGTTCGTCGCCAATCTCCCGCTGGTCGCGCGCCGCGATTTTGCGCAACTCGCCAAGCTGTGCGGCGTCGACGACGAAGACATCGCCGACATGGCGTCGGAGCTGCGCCGGCTGGAGCCAAAGCCCGGCCGAGCGTTCGGCGGCGCCCCGATTCAGCCGCTCGTCGCCGACGTCATTGTTCGCGCCGCTGCGGACGGCGCCTGGCATGTGGAGCTCAACGCCGACGCGCTGCCGCGCGTATTGGTCAATCACAGTTATGCGGCGCAGGTCAGCGCCGTCGCCACCGGCCCCGCGGACAAAAGCTTCATTTCAAGCTGTCTGCAGAACGCCAACTGGTTGACCAAGAGTCTCGAGCAGCGGGCCCGCACCATTCTACGCGTCGCTTCTGAAATCGTGCGATTGCAGGACGCCTTTCTCACGCATGGCGTCGAACATCTGCGTCCGCTGAACCTGCGCACGGTCGCCGATGCGATCGGCATGCATGAGTCGACGGTCTCGCGGGTGACGTCGAACAAATACATGATGACGCCGCGCGGCGTCTTCGAGCTCAAATACTTCTTCTCCGCGTCGATCGCCACGACGAGCGGCGCCGCCGCGCATTCGGCCGAAGCGGTGCGCTTTCGCATCAAGCAGATGATCGATCGGGAAACGCCCGACGGCATCCTGTCGGACGACGCGATCGTCGAACGGCTGAAGGCGAGCGACATTGAAATCGCCCGGCGCACGGTTGCGAAATACCGCGACAGTTTGCGCATTCCATCCTCGGTCGATCGCCGCCGCGCCAAGCTTGCGCAGGCGCGCATGACAACCAATTAATTGCCCTATGCCGCCTTGAGGCTTGAAGCTTCGCCGTGAATGAAGACTCCATTGACTTCGCACGCCGAGGCTTCTAACGCTGCGCGGAATTTCCGCTCTTTGGTTAGAGGGCGGGCGATTCGCTGACCCCTCAGGCGGAGTTCCAGGGCGGATGGGGGCGCGTTGGCGGTTGGTCTGACGGCGGCGCGCGAGGCGCGGCTGGCCCTTTCCGCGCCGAAACTTCGCTCGCAACGAAAGTTCGGATTGCAATATGTCTCTTAGGGTTTCCGGCAAGAACATCAACATCGGCGAAGCGCTTCGGGCTCATGTGACGCAGAGGCTGGAGACGGCGGCGGCGAAATATTTTGACGGCCGGGTCAGCGGCCACGTCACCATCTCGCCGGAGGGCTCGGGCTTTCGCGCCGACTGCAGCCTGCATCTCGCCTCCGGAATCGTGCTGCAGGCCGACGGCCGCGCACAGGAGCCCTACGCCTCCTTCGATCAGGCGGCCGAGCGCATCGAAAAGCGCCTGCGCCGATACAAGAGCCGGCTCAAGAGCCATCACGAGCATGGCGACGGCGCTCAGGCCGAGGTCGTCGCCTATCACGTGCTCGAGGCGCCCGATCAGGAAAATGAGGCGTCGGCGGAGTTCAGCCCCGCGATCATCGCCGAATCCACCACGCAATTGCGCCGGCTGTCGGTTTCGGCGGCGGTGCTCGACCTCGATCTCACTGGCGCGCCCGTCGTGGTGTTCCGGCACGCCAACACCGGCCGCCTGAATGTCGTCTATCGGCGCGGCGACGAAAATATCGGCTGGATCGACACCCCCGAGTCGGAAGGCGGCGCGCGCTGACAGCAAAAACGTCGTGGGACGGCCATAATAACGGCCTCCTCGGCACGTATCTTGCCATTTTCCCACGTCCCTTCGGGTTTGGCGAAAATAGCGAGACGTTGAAATTTCAAGGATGGTCTGCGCCTTCGGCGGCCCTAGACCTCCCATGAGAAGCAGGGTGATCGTCGCATGCGGCCAACGGACTTGGTTTCGCCGGATTCGGTTTGCGCCTCGCTGAAGGCGACGACGAAGAAGCATCTTCTCCAGGAACTCAGCGAGAAGGCCGCGAAGATTTGCGGGCTTCCCGCGCGCGAGATCTTCGATGCGCTTCTTCACCGCGAGCGGCTGGGCTCGACGGGAATTGGCGAAGGCATCGCCATTCCACACGGCAAGCTCGCAAAATTGAAGGGGATTTACGGGGTGTTCGGCCGTCTTGACCGGCCTGTCGACTTCGGCTCTCTTGACGGCGCGCCGGTCGATCTCGTGTTCATGATCCTCACGCCCGAGAGTTCGGGCGCTGATCATCTCAAGGCGCTTGCCTGCGCGGCCCGCATGCTGAGGGAGCAGGGGCTTGTGGCGACGCTACGCGGGACGCGCGACAACGACGCCCTCTATTCGCTGATCGCGCAGCGCTCGAAGCCTTTTGCAGCATAAGTTGCGCCGCTCCTTAGAGCGGCGCGCTGCGTTTTTGGGCGCCGCCTCCATGCGAGGCGTGTCCGCCTTTGCGGCCGGCTTCCGAAGCGAGCGCATGATCGCGCGAGAAGCTCCGCTTGGCCGGATTCACGCTTTGACCACCCTTGCGCCCTGCCCGGGCCGCAAGATCAGGGTTCTGCGAGAAACTTCGTTTCTCGTCGGGAACGCTCTGGCCGCCCTTGCGTGCGATGGCCCGCTGCTTTTCGGGATCCATAGACGCAAAACCGCGGCTGGATTTTTTGTTCTCCTCCATGGGCCGCCTCGCAAAGTTCCCCCAGCGCCTTCGGCTATAACTCGCCGGCTCGGCCAATGTTTCTGGGAGGCGGCGATTTATCTTCGCAGTCCCGAAGGATCCCCCCGCCGGGGCGGCGAGGGCGAAAAAATTAATGTTTGCAATGAGATCAGATATTCACATGCCGACCCGCGGCGCGTTTTGTTCGCGGCGTCCGGCGCGTCGTTCAAAAAATAGCGCCTGGCTGATGACGGCCTTGAGGCTTTCGACATTGAAGGGTTTGGCGATAAGAAAGGCCGGTTCGGGCGGCTCGCCGGTCAAAAACCGCTCAGGGTAGGCGGTGACGAAGATCACCGGGATGGACAGAGAGACGAGGATCTCGTTTACGGCGTCGAGCCCGGAACTGCCGTCCGCGAGCTGGATATCGGCGAGAATCAATCCCGGGTTGCCTTCTTGTATGGCCGCCAGCGCCTCGCCATGCGTGCGCGGCATGCCGACCACCCGATGTCCCAGCTCCTCGACGATGCTCCTCAGGTCATGGGCGATCAGGGGCTCGTCCTCGATAATCAGCACGTCGGTCGCGATCTGGTCGGCGATCTCGCCGTTTGCCGCCTCGATCAGGGCGCCAGCCTCGAGTTCCGAAACCTTTAGAGTCTGACCGATCTGGTCGAGATCGAAGCCTTCGAGCGCCTGCAGCAAAAAGGCTATTCGCGGCTTCAGCGAAATTGCGTCGAGATTGCGTCGGCCGTTTTCCGCCAGCGCGCCGGAGCGATCGGTGTGGGCGTTGATCGGCGACGCCGCCCAGACATCCAGGAACAGACGGTATACAGCGATGCGCAGGTCATCGGAATCTGTGATGCGGCTTGGTTCCGCGACGACGGTTTCGAGAGTGGCCAGCACATAGGCGTCGCCGCCTTCCCGATCGCCGACCAATGCGCGCGCAAAACGTCTCAAATAGGGAATATGCGCTGAAATTTCCTTTGACGCCGACATGTCTTACAACTCCAGCAGCATCGAGCCTCGCAAAGGAGAGGAGTGCGGGCTAAGCGGATTCAAAACTTGGACAATACGTCAAAACTGCTCGGCATTTTAGGGAACCAATCCTTCAGCGGTGCGTTTTGCCTATCGTCCTTGCGGCGCAGTATAACGCGGCGGCTCCAGAAATCATGCATATTAAAATAGAGGGCTCCATGGGGAATAAGAATCCGGAGAATATAGTTGCGCGGGCGAAAGCAGACGACGACGCTTTCGCAGGCGACGGGCGGTATTCTTCGAGACCGGGCCCTCGCAGGGTGGAGACGGTTGCAGGGTGGGTGATGACGCGTGACGAATTCGGCGAACGTCGCCGAGCAGTAGGGGAGCCGCGCTGCGGCGCACAACAGGCCCAGCGACAGCGGCCGGTGGAATTCCAGGACTCGATCGGAAAGGAGCTCCGCAATCTCTACGACGATGTCGTGGCTCAACCGGTTCCCGATCGGTTTCTGAAACTTTTGAACCAACTCGAAACGAATGTGCTATCCTCCCCGGCGACGTCAAGCGCGCCGAGGAAGAGTGAGTGAAGGCAAGCGAAGAAGCGCATCCAGCAGGACAGGGATTGAAGGCTGATCTGATCTCCGCCATCCCGAGCTTGCGCGCGTTCGCGGTGTCGATTTGCGGAAACTCCGATCGCGCCGACGACCTCGTTCAGGAAACGCTGGTCAAGGCCTGGGGCAGCCTCGCGACGTTTTCGGAAGGCACCAATCTCACCGCCTGGCTGTTCACGATTCTGCGCAACATCTACTACAGCGAGTTTCGCAAGCGCCGACGCGAGGCCCCCGATCCCGACGGGCTGATCGCCGGACGATTGGTCGCGCCGGAATCGCAGCACGCGCATATGGATTTTCTCGACTTTCGTGACGCGATGCAAAAATTGCCGCTCGACCAGCGCGAAGCGCTGATCCTCGTTGGCGCCTCCGGCATGTCATATGAGGAAGCGGCTCAAATCTGCGGCTGCGCGCCGGGCACGATGAAGAGCCGGGTGAACCGCGCCCGCAATCGGCTCTCCGATCTGATGTCGGCGCCGCCGACCGCCGAGCCGCGCGAATGGTCCTCGGCCGAGCCGCTCTCCGCAGCCACGCGCGATTGAACGCTACTCGGAAATGCCGCATAGGGAGGCGCGCCAAACGCCCCCTTTCTATGCGAGCGAGCCGATGACCGACGATCACAGAATTGAACGCGACTCCTTTGGCGACATCGCCGTGCCGTCCTGGGCCTATTGGGGCGCCCAGACCGAACGGTCGCGCGAGAATTTTCCTATCGGCGGCGATCTCATGCCGATCGAGATCGTGCATGCGCTGGCGCGCATCAAGCTCGCGGCCGCCAAGGTCAACGCCAGGAAAGGCCTGCTCGATCCTAAAATCGCCGACGCGATCGTCGCCGCCGCCCGCGAAGTGATCGACGGCAAGCTCGACGAGCATTTTCCGCTCGTCGTCTGGCAGACCGGGTCCGGCACCCAGACGAACATGAACGTCAATGAGGTCATCGCCAATCGCGCCAATGAAATGCTCGGCGCGCCGCGCGGCTCGAAATCGCCGGTGCATCCGAACGATCATGTCAATCTCGGGCAGTCGTCGAACGACAGTTTCCCCACCGCCATTCACATCGCCGGCGCCACGACGATCTCCGGTCGGCTGATTCCCGCCGTCGAGCGGCTGCATATTTCGCTCAACGCCAAGGCGGTGAAATTCGCCGATATCATCAAGATCGGCCGCACCCATCTGCAGGATGCGACGCCGGTGACGCTCGGCCAGGAGTTTTCCGGCTATGCGGCGCAGGCCGAATACGCCGAAAGACGCATCAGAACCACCCTCGCCGATCTTCTGCAGCTCGCCCAGGGCGGCACGGCGGTTGGCACCGGCGTCAACACCTTCAAAGGCTTTGGCGAAGAGGTCGCCGCCGATATCGCGGAGCAGACAGGACTGCCTTTCGTCTCGGCGCCCAACAAATTCGAGGCGCTCGCCACTCACGATGCGATCGTCTTCGCCCATGGCGCGCTCAACGCGCTGGCGTCGGGCCTCTACAAGATCGCGAGCGACATTCGCCTCCTCGGCTCGGGGCCGCGCGCCGGCCTCGGGGAACTCAGGCTTCCCGAGAACGAGCCCGGCTCGTCGATCATGCCGGGCAAGGTCAATCCGACCCAGGTTGAATCGCTGACGATGGTGTGCACGCGGGTTTTCGGCAATAATTCGACGATCACTTTCGCCGCCTCGCAGGGCCATCTTGAACTGAATGTGCTGAAGCCGGTCGTCGGCTTCGCGCTGCTCGAATCGACGATCCTGCTCGCCGACGGCGTCAACAGTTTCGTCGCGCGCTGCGTCGACGGCATCGAAGCTGACGAAGCCAACATCAAGCGTTTCCTCGATCGCTCGCTGATGCTCGTCACCGCGCTCGCGCCGAAAATCGGCTATGACGCGGCCTCGAAGATCGCCCGCGCCGCGCACAAAAACGGCACGAGCCTGAAAGAAGAGGCGCTGGCTTCCGGCAAGGTGACGGAAGTCGAGTTCGACGAAATCGTGCGGCCGGAGAATATGCTCGCGCCGAGCGATTGAGCGTTACTCCCCTGACCTCGTCCTTCGAGACGCCGCCTAAAGGCGGCTCCTCAGGATGAGGTCAGGAGAGCGACGGTTTCCTCATCCTGAGGAGACCGCGAAGCGGTCGTCTCGAAGGACGAGGAAACCCGTGCCTCAGACAAGCCGCGTCTTCCCCTCGCCATGCATAGGCACTAGTTTCGGCTCCTCACCGAGGAGCTCAATTCATGGCCGCGATCGAAGCCGTGCTCAATACGATAGACGCCAATCTCGACGCTTCGAGAGAACGCCTGTTCGATCTCTTGCGCATTCCCTCGGTTTCCACCGATCCGGCCTATAGCGCGCAATGCCTGCGGGCGGCGAACTGGCTCAAGGATCAGCTCGCTGGCCTTGGCTACGCCGCCGAGGTGCGCGAGACGCCCGGCCATCCGATCGTCGTTGGCCACGCCAAGGCGAAGCGCAAGGATGCGCCGCATGTGCTGTTCTACGGCCATTATGACGTGCAGCCCGCCGATCCGTTGGAGCTGTGGGAAACCGAACCTTTCGCGCCGCGGCTGACCGAGGGCAAGGACGGCAAGGACATCGTCGCCCGCGGCGCCTCGGACGATAAAGGCCAGCTGATGACTTTCGTCGAAGCCTGCCGCGCCTTCGAGGCGAATGGCGGCCTGCCCTGCAACGTCACTTTTCTGTTCGAGGGTGAAGAGGAGACGGGGTCGCCTTCGCTTCCGGGCTTTCTCGCCGCGCATAAGGACGAACTCTCGACGCCCGATCTCGCGCTCGTCTGCGACACCAGCATGTGGAACGCGTCGACGCCGGCGATCACGGTGATGCTGCGAGGGCTCGCGCTTGAAGAGGTGATCATCAAAGGGCCGAGCCATGATCTGCATTCCGGCATGTTCGGCGGGCCGGTGCTGAATCCGATTCATGTGCTGGCGAAAATCATCGCCGATCTGCATGACATCGAGGGCAAGGTGACGCTGCCAGGCTTTTACGCCGGCGTGCCGGAGATTCCCGAAGACATCGCCGAGCAATGGCGCGCCATCGACTTTAACGAGGCCAAATGGCTCTCGGACATCGGCCTCACGCGCGTTGGCGGCGAAACGGGCCTTGGAATTATCGAGCAGATCTGGGCGCGCCCGACCTGCGACGTGAATGGAATTATCGGCGGCTACACCGGCGCGGGATCGAAGACGGTGCTGCCGGCGCAGGCGTCCGCGAAATTTTCCTTTCGCCTCGTTGGCAAGCAGGACGCCAAAGCAATCCTCGAAAGCTTCCGCAGTTTCGTGCGCGAGCGTCTGCCGACGGACGCCAAGGCCGAATTCATTTCGCATGGCGCTTCGAACGCTTTGCAACTTCCCTTCGGCTCGGAGGCGCTCAATCGCGCGCGCCGCGCGCTTGCCGAAGAATGGCAGAAGGAGCCGGTGCTCGCCGGCTGCGGCGGCTCGATCCCGATCGTCGGCAGTTTCAAGCGCGACCTCAATATGGATTCGCTGATGATCGGCTTCGCGCATGACGACGACCGCATCCATTCGCCCAACGAGAAATATTCCTACACGTCGTTCCACAAAGGCGCGCGCTCCTGGGCGCGGGTGCTGCACGCGCTGGCGGCGGCGTAAATTTCCTACTCGCCTTTCTCTCGGTCGAGTATCAATTTTGACAGTTCGACCAAGACATAAGGCTCAGCCAGGTTTGAAGGCGAGAACATGTAGTCGATCGAGGGGCGTCTCTGTTCCGACTGCCACTTCATGGCTCGCCCTTCTCGAGTTTTCCTTTTTCCCTTCTCGAATAAGTCGCGATATCTAGTAGGGGAAATGCCCATAAACGGTCGAAACCGGACTTTGTCGGTTTCTTGAGTGAGGCTGATAGAGTCTGAATGGAGATTGAGGGCGTAGCTCTTAGGATAAGGCTCCAAATATACAACCTCATCAATGCCACTCGCCACAATGTGTTTAGCACAAAGATGGCAAGGAAACGTTGTCGAATAAAGCACACCACCTCTGACGCTTTGCCCATTTCGAGCTGCATCACAAATTGCTGACATTTCAGCATGAATTATTCGGCCATATTCAATTATATCCATCATTCTGGATTCTTTGTAGCTTGACCCCTCTTTTAAGTTGAGTAGTTTTTCGACGACCAAGTGAGGCGTCCTTAGATCGAGCAATTCGGGGCTGAGGAACTCATCTTCCAGCAGCCGTTTTATAAGATCTGCGAACACTTCCCTTTTATTCAATTCATTAGGGTCGTAGCCTCTGCGGAAATCGCGAGCGTCACCATTTGAGGGCCAGTACGTGCCTCCTCCCGCCTTAGGCACTTCGTTAGACCCAAGGCTGATAACAGTATTATCCCGAGAAAAAATAGCTGCCCCGACCTGCCTGGAGAGATCCAGTGACCTGAGGGAAGCCGATTTCGCAAGATACATCCCGTATTCCTCAGGCGTCGGAGATATCTCGTTGCTTCCCATGAGCGCGCTGAGAAATCGCTCAATCGACTTAGCAGCATTGTTCTTATCGCCAGTATCGACGAAAACGTCTCCCAAAGGAAAAACATCTCTCAAAGCCTGCCCATACTCCACTTCCTCCTTTTCATCTCGGGCCATGAGTTTGTCGACAAGGTCGTCCGCGTCTGCAGATTCGATAACTCCGTTTGAGTTTATTCTGATTTCCGCGGAAAGATTTTCTTTCCTTGCGGATGGAGAGCCATAGATCGATATCTGGATAAACTGCTTCCCGTAGACGGATCGTAGTAACCTAACTTCGTCCGGGTTCTTCAGTTGTCGGATTACAAACGCGCTTCCGGGGGAGTCTATTTTTGACCTTCCACGTGCTACTTTGATGGCGGCAATTGCCAATGCAGCGAGAATTGCATTGTCATAACGCTGACGCAAGCAATTTGCGTAATCCATTTTTGAATTATAGGCAGCAAAAGTCGAACTCTCATCAACGTTTTTGCCGCACTCTATTTCACGCATGAGCGCAGATATACGAATTGTATGCGCACAATAACTGAATCCATTTATATAATCCCTCAGCGTTTGTTCGATAAACGCCAAGTCTACGCCGATCGGACCAACTAAGCCAAAAATCAAATCCGGATATTGTTCTTTCAGCGCAAAAGCATCCTGTGAACGCGACATCGGCAAAATGCCCCAATTGTTAACTTTTCAGTGCGAATCGCTGCGCGTAGGATGAATCGAATCAGCGTGTACGCAAACAGGGGAGGCGTCAATGCATGAGACACCCGGATTTCAACCTGGATGGCTTCGTGCGCAGATTCGGGATTCAATCAACGAGCTAAAAAATAATCCGCATTTTTCAAAGGAGATTGAATCATTTTGCCGTACTGAACAGCAGGTCAATAATTCGAATTTGCTTCGTCGCCCCGATCAGGGGGAGCACGTTGTGTGCAAGATCGGTCCATCCGCGAATTTTTAGTTAATGATGAACTCCTCAATCGAAGGGCGTCCGCTACGGCCACGCTCTTGACTCGACGAGCGATCGGCATTCTACTTCACGAAGACGGTTCCTAATGGGATCAAAATGGGAATGCGGTGAGCGCGCTGCTTCGTGCGCAATTCCGCGGCTGCCCCCGCAACTGTAAGCGGCGAGCCGAAGACCACTAAGCCACTGGAGCCACAAGGCTCTGGGAAGGCGGTATTCAGGCGACAACCCGCGAGCCAGGAGACCTGCCGTCGCTTCGTGGTCACGCGCGAAAGCGTCGGGCGGGGTGCACCGATGCGGCCGATGCCTCTCGCCTTGTCGGCATAGGGGCAAAGACCTTCGCAGTGACGGCCCACGTCACGCTGCGAGTCTACGCGCATGCATATCCCAATTCAGAGCCCCGCCTTGCGCGGCGCGTTTCTACTGTCCTTATTCCTCTCCTCTTCCGCCGCTTTCGCCCAGCAATCCTTGCCTGTCATCGAGGTCGGCCCGTTAAGTCCGGCGCAACCAGGCTCGCCCGGCGAGGCGCTTGAGGACCAAACCGTCGTCACGCCGACGCGCGTCGAGCAGCCGGTGTCGAGCACCGGCGCCTCGGTCAGCGTCATTCACGCGCGTGACATTCAAAAGCGCGGATCGCTCGGCTTCAACGACGTTCTGCGCGGCGTTCCGGGACTTGACGTCTTTTCCAACGGCGGGCCTGGAACGCAGACCTCCGTCGCGTTGCGCGGCTCGACGCCGGGCCAGACGCTGGTGCTGATCGATGGCGTCCGCATTGGCGATCCGACGAGCACGGACGGTTCGGTCGATTTCGGCCGGCTGCTTCCGACCGACATCGAGCGGATCGAAGTGCTGCGCGGTCCGCAATCGGCGCTCTACGGCTCCGACGCCATGGGCGGCGTGATCAATATCATCACACGCCGCGGCAAAGGCGCGCCGCAAGGCTGGCTTATGTCGGAAGGCGGCTCCTATGGAACGTCGTCGTCGCGCGCCTCGATCTCCGGCGCCGACGGACAAGGTTCCTACGCGCTGTCGATCTCCGGCCTGCATGCCGATGGCTTCCCGCGTTACGGCTATCGTCAGCAGCGTCCCACCGTGATCGGCGATCAGACGACGCCGCTGCCACCGCTGCCCGCCAATGATCCGACGAACAATGTCGGCGTCACCGGGCGCATCGGCTATGAATTCACCGAGAATGCGCGGATCGAGGCGGGTCTCGCCGGCTATGACAGCGCCATTCGCTACGACAATCCCTACGCCTTCAATCCTTGGAGCGTTTTCGATCCTTTCAATCATCAGCACGCGACCTTCATGCAGGGATATGTGCGGCTCGGCGCCGACATGTTCGACAAGAGTCTGCGCAACCGGCTGACGCTTTACGCCAATCGGGGAAACCGTGACGTCTGGTCGACGGAAGCCTGTTTCGACACGCTGACCTTCCTGTCGCAGAACTGCCGCTTCGGCTTTCTCGGCGGGCGCAGGGGCGTCGAATATCAGAGCGATATCGCGCTTGGGCCGCTGGGTCTTGCGACCATCGGTTCGCGCGTCGAAACCGAGACGGCGCAAAATTCGCGCGAGGCCTGGATCGTCGATGATTACGCGCCGACGCACGCCGTCCAGACGACATGGTCTGGCTATGCGCAGCATCAATTCACGCTTTTTGATCGGCTCGACATTTCCTATGGCGGGCGCGCCGATGCGGTGAGCAAGAACCAAACGTTTCTCACCTGGCGGACGACGGCGAATTTCCGCATCGACGAGATCGGCATGCGGCTGCGCGGCTCCGCCGCCACAGGCGCGAAGACCGCTTCGCTCTTTCAGCGCTTCAGCCAGTACGGCGATCCAACGCTCGCGCCCGAACGCGTCATCGGCTTCGACGCCGGCATCGATCAGAGCTTTTTTGGCGGCCGCGCCACGGCGTCCGTCTCCGTCTTCGCCAATCGCTACGCAAACCTCGTGCAGTTCGGGAAAGCCGAGAGTTGCACGTCGACGCAGATCTTCGGCTGCTATTTCAATGTCGGGCGCGCGGAGACGCGCGGCGTCGAATTCTCAGGCGAAGCTGCTCTCGTGCCCGGCGCTTTGCTGTTGCGCGGAAGCTACACGTTCCTTTCCGCCCGCAATCTCGATGTCGACGAGGACAGCATCTACGCCGGACGCACGCTTTTGCGCCGCCCGCGACACAAGGGCATGTGGTCGGTCATTTATACGGGCGCGCCGGGTCTCGAACTTGAGGCGCGCGCCAATATCGTCGGCGCCGCGCATGACGTGGATTTCATCTTCAACAAACGCGTGATGCTCGCGCCCTATGTGCGGCTCGATCTCTTCGCGAATTACAGGCTGACCGACCAGCTGACGTTGCATGGACGCATCGAGAATGTGGGCAATGCGCTCTACGAGGAAGTCTACAATTATTCCACGACGACGCGCGCCTTCTATGGCGGCGTGAAATACGCCTGGTGACCAAAGCAACGGCAGAGGAGATCGATATGGAAGCCAACGCGGACGTGACGCCAAGCATGACGCCAAGCACAACGCCAAGCACAACGCCAAGACGCATCGTCGAGCTCGATGGCGCGACGCTCGACGTCTTCTCTTTGCCGCTAGATGCGGCGAGTCTTGAAGAACTGTTTCGCGACCTTTTCGAACATCACTGGAGCGAGATCGTCTTCGGACCAATCATTCAAGGCGCGGCGTGGGAGATCCACGCCGATCGCGCGCCGACGCGCATCAGGCTGCTCGACGGCTATCTGACGGTCGCCTTCGGCGTCACGCATTTTCACGTCTGCATCGGCGAGAACAGGGGATCGCGCGCTCGGCCGACGGCTCCTGAACTTGCACAGCTCAGACGCACGTCGCGCGCCGAACTCTATCGCCGGCGAAACACGAGTTGCGTGCCGATGTCGTGGGGACTGCAATTGTTCAACGGCGCCGGCGAACAGCAGATCACCGTGCTGCTGCCCAATCCCTTCCTCGACGCGGAGACGGACAAAGTCCTGAAAGAACCGGATTGGTCGCGCCTCGCGCTGTGGGACAAGTTGCGGGCGCGCTGGTTTGGCCTACGCGAACCCGATCCCATTGATCGTTCAGCAGGGCGGTTGCGAGGCGACTGACGCGCCGAGTTTTTGAATTCAACTTCCGCAATGTTCACTTGAAAGGAGAAACCTCATGTCGCTTATGCTTTCCACTCTTTCGACGACAAACCGCCGCATCTATTGGGCCGCGATCTTAATCGCCGCGAGCATCATTTTCAGCTTCGGTTGGGCTTGCGCCTTGCCGCTCGCGGGCTTCGCCGCGGTTGCGGCGCTCACCGCCGCGCGTCGCGAGGCCCTGCTGCTGACCGGCGCGGTCTGGTTCGCCAATCAGGCGGTCGGCTTTCTCTTCCTGCATTATCCGACGGACGTCATGACGCTGTTTTGGGGCGGCGCGCTCGGCGTCATCGCTCTGCTGTCGTGTGAAAGCGCCGGCCTGCTCGCGCGCCGCTTTCATGGTTTCGCCGGGGGGATCGCCGCATTCCTCGCGGCCTTCGTCGTCTATGAGAGCCTGATTATGGCGATCACCGCCGCGACCGGCCCCGGCGTCGACCATTTCACCGCGCCGGTCGTGACGCGGATCTTTCTCGTCAATCTGAGCGCCTTTGCAGCGCTGTTGATGTTGAAGGCCGCAGGCGCCGCGGCAGCGAATCGCGATGTGACGAAGGCGTTCGCCTCGCGCCCAATCTAGGCATGAAGGAGCGTTGGCGAAGGAAGGCTATCACCTGAAGCTGACCTATTTCGGGCCGTGTTCTTGCAGCGTGTCAATTCAGCGCGACTGAGATCGCGCTGACTTGCGTCTCGCAAAAATTCGGCTTCAGTGAATATGCGCCTTGGCGCCGCTGCCGGCGTTCGCATCGATGTCGCTGTCGCGGCGGCAGGCCATCCGCACGCGTTCCCGCAGCCACATGTGCGCGTGATCTTTTTCGTGGCGTGGATGCCAAAGCATCATCAACGCGTAGCGGGGCAGGTCGATCGGGATCGGCAGGATTTTGAGCGGAGCCAGCTGTACGAACTGCTCGGCCATCCTCTGGGGCAGACAGAGCATGAGGTCGGTCTTCTCGAGAATCCAAGGCGTCGTCAAGAAGTTCGGCAGGACTAGAAAGACATTTCGACGTAGCCCCAGCTTCGCGAGACTGTCGTCGATCAGGCCGGTCCCTGCTTCCCGCCAGCTGATCAGCACATGCTTGCATTCCAGAAATTGCGCCAGACTGATGTGATTGCCAGGAACGGCCGCGTTGGATTTTCTCGTGAGGCAAACAATGCTCTCGTCCATCAACATTTGCGAACAGACATGCGGCGCGCCGCCAAAGATTGCGTCGAAGCCGATCGCCAGATCGATATTGTCTTTCTCAAGCACGATGTGGAGCGGCCCGCTTATCGGCTGCCGAACATGCACCTCGATATGCGGGGCGATGCGGATGATTGACTCGGCAAGCGTCGGCAACAGGGCGAACATCACGTAGTCGCTTGTGGAGATCACGAAGCGTCGGCGGCTGGTCGCGGGATCAAATTCTGGCGGCGGTTCGACGATCCTTTCGATCTCCCGAAGCACGGCCGCCGTTGGCTCCAGCAGCGCAAGGGCGCGTTCCGTAGGGACCATGCCCGCTGCGGATTTCACCAATATCGGATCGTCGAGCTGATTGCGCAGCCTGCGCAGGACATGGCTCATGGCGGGCTGGCTCAGACATAGCTTTTCTGCGGCGCGCGACACGTTCTTCTCTTCGAGAAGCGCCTTCAGCGCTAGCAACAGATTGAGGTCGAAAGACTTGAGGTTGACCATCCTGTCGCTGCCTCTTGCGAATTGAGTCTGCGGTTCCGAACTCGTCGACGGCAGCTCGTCTAGGGGTTTAGTTCCCCGAATGAGTTCATAAGATTTTCGAATTTTACCGCGTCGCCCGCAATCGATAAAGCTTTCGACGGCTTGGGCCGGAACAAGATCCAAAAACGAAGGCCGCGAAGCGTTCGACGCTTCCGCGCCGCCGGGCGAGCGGCGCAAGCGTCGAGGAAAGCTGAGGAGGACCACCATGTCCATCAATGTGCCTGCAGACCGTCCGCCGATCGATCCGCATCCGCTCAGCCCCTATGTTGCGTGGGCGGGGAATCGAAACCGTGATCCCATTCTCAGCATGTTCAGAGTGATCTTTCCGAACAGCGGCAATGTGCTGGAACTTGCGAGCGGCGCCGGCAACCACGTCAACTATTTCGCGCCGCATTTTCCGAATCTGTCGTTTCAGCCCTCTGACTATGACGTCGAAGTGTTCGATTCGATCAAGAAGAAGCGCGACGAAGCAGGCAGCAAGAATATCTTCGATCCCATCAAAATCGATCTGACTGAGCCCAAGACCTGGCCCACCGCCAGCGATCGGCTCTACGACGCCATTTTCGTCGTGAACCTCTTCCAGGTCGCGCCAGTCTCGATCTGCGACGGCATCGCTCAAGTCGCCGACCGCGTGTTGACCAAGGATGGCTTTGTCGCGATCTATGGACCCTTCAAGGTTGACGGCAGTTATACGACCGAATCAAACGCCGCTTTCGATCAGGAGATCCTCGCGCCCAAGATTGCCGAATGGGGCCTTAAGGACGTGCGTGATCTGGAACGCGCCGCCAACGCGCACAATATCGCGCTTAAGAAAATTATGGACATGCCCGCGAACAACTTCATTCTTCTCTTTGGGCGCGCATGAGGCGAGCGCGGCCGAAGAGAATTGACGCGCCATGACAGAACCGGCGATGGCGAATAGGGGGGTGGCGCTCGTGATTGGCGTTGGCGCCGAGTCGGGCCTCGGCGCCGCGCTGGCGCGGCGTTTCGCGCGCGAGGGGCTCCACGTCGTGGTCGCGGGCCGCACGCTGGCGCGGCTGCGAATCGTCGCCGAGGGGATCGCCGCCACGGGCGGCGCGGTCGCGATCAAGGTCGCCGACGCCACGAGTGAAGCCGACGTCGCCGCCCTCTTCGACGAAGCAGACCGCGACGGCGACCTCGCGCTGGTCGCCTACAATGTTGGGAGCAATGTCGCCGCTTCCACTCAGGACACGGCGCCCGAACTCTTCGAGCGCCTTTGGCGACAAAACGCCCTCGGCGGCTTCGTCGTCGGGCGGGAGGCGGCCCGGCGCTTCTCCCAGCGCGGGCAAGGCACGATCCTTTTCACCGGCGCAACGGCGTCCTTGCGGGCGCGTCCGCCCTTTCTTGCCTTCGCCGCCGCCAAAGCCGCCTTGCGCGCCGTCGCCCAAGGCCTTGCGCGCGAGTTCGGCGCCAAGGGCGTTCATGTCGCCCATATCGTCATCGACGGCGTGATCGCGGGCGAATATGCGGCGACGAATTTCGCCGAATACGCTCGTTCGAAAGGCGCGGACGGCGTCCTTGCCGTGGACGACATCGCCGACGCCTATTGGGCGCTGCACTGCCAGAAGCGCAGCGCCTGGACTCACGAAATGGACCTTCGGCCCTTCAAGGAGCCTTTCTAGGTCCGCACATTACGGCCGCGGAGAAAGCAGAAAATGGCGACGCGAACAAAGTGGTGCTTTGTCGGCGACTATCTCGAGAACTGCAATTGCGACATCGTCTGTCCCTGCCTGGTCTCGACCAAGGCCATGATGGCGACGCCGACGCAAGGGTGCTGCGACAATATTTTGGCGTTCCACATCGACAAAGGCAATTATGGCGACGTGGCGCTGGATGGGCTGAACGTGGCGCTTGCAGCGCATGCGCCGGGTCCCATGGCGGAGGGCGACTGGACGCTCGCCGTCTACATCGACGAGCGTGCAACCGACGAACAGACCGCCGCTCTGGGAGCAATTTTCGGGGGCGACGAAGGCGGACCGATGGCGGCTTTCGCGCCTTTGGTCGGAACGCATCTCGGCGTCAGGAAGACCTCGATCCATTACACGATCGAGGGCAAATCGCGCTTAGTCGAAATCCCGGGCGTTCTCGCCGTCGCCGTCGATCCGCTGGCGAGCATGCATCCGAGCGGTGAAATCTGGGGCATGACCGGGCATCCGCTCGCGCCGGAGAAAATCGCTTTCGGCGTCGGCCGCACGGGCAATCATTTCAGCGACCACGGCATGGACTGGAATAATTCGGGCCAGAACGGGCATTACGCGCCGATCGAGTGGTCGAATTGACGGATGGCGCCCCCGGCATGGAACAGACGCGCGTGGACCTGATCGCGCTTCAGCGTAACGCGATCCTCGCCTTGCTGATCGCCTTGTCGGTCGCAGCGTGGGCGCTTCTGATCTGGCAAGGCGCAGGTCATGACGCCCATAGCAGCATGGCCTCGCCGTCCATGGGACTCGGCGCGCCGCTCTTCATCGCTGTCTGGCTGGCGATGACGATTGCGATGATGTTTCCGACGGTGGCGCCGATGGCGCTCACCTTCCACAAGGCGCAGGCCGCGCGCCGTAAACGGGGACAGGCCTTCGTCGGAACATGGGCCTTCCTCGCTGGCTATCTGCTCGTCTGGATGGCGTCTGGCCTCCTTGCTTATTTTTGCGCGATCGCCGCGGAGGCTATCGCCGCGCGTCTGGATCTTTCGGCGCCGGCGCAGGGGCGCGTCGGCGGTTTGATCCTTATCGCCGCCGGGCTCTACCAGCTCACGCCGTTGAAAGAGCTCTGCCTGACCAAGTGCCGCACGCCGATCGGCTTCATCATGACCTCCTGGCGCGAGGGGACGTTCGGCGCCCTGCAGATGGGCGTGCTTCACGGCGCCTGGTGCCTTGGCTGCTGCTGGCTGCTTTGCGCCATCATGTTTCCGCTCGGCATGATGAACGTCGCCGCGCTTGCGAGCGTGACGGCGATCGTTTTCGCCGAGAAGACCCTGCCGTGGGGTCCCGCCGTGGCGCAGGCCATGGGCATTATCATCTTCGTCTATGGTCTCTTGATCATGATCCAGCCTCAGGCGCTTCCGATCTTCCATGGATGATGGGGCTTCGCTGCGCCGCGCATGTCCGCTTTGCTGATCGGCAAGTCGCGCCAGCGCGAACAACCGCTTCGAGCGCCGCGGTCTCGGAGTCGCCAGATGCAAGATCGAGCTGCCGCGCTTTGGCGCTGACGATGGCGTTGATTTGTAGGCTTACCGCCACAGAATGACCGGAATTTCCGGTCAAAGCCGAGGTTCTTTACATTCCGAAAAGCAAGTGATGACAAGGTCTCTCGGCTAAGTAAAGACGCTCAGCGGGTTCAGGCCGGAGTATTCTTTGGTCGGCAACTGGACATGGGAACTTCAAAATCATGATCAAGGACAATGGGATCGCCGACGCCGGCGAAAAAAACGAGGACGCTCTACTTGCGCTTGCGTCGGGGCGTCTAAATCGCCGGTCGTTTCTGGTCGGCTCCGCCGTCGGTCTCGGCGCGGCCGGGCTCGCCGGTTGCGTGTCGTCCGACGACATGATGCGCGCCGAGGCGGCGAAGCTTTACGGGCCGGTTCCCAACGACAAATTCGCGATTCCCGCGGTCGATATCAGCAGGGTCGATCCGAAATATTTTCGCCAGAAAGTGCGCTACGACTCCAAGGAAGCGCCCGGCACGATCATCGTCGATCCAGGAAAATTCCATCTTTACCGCATCGAAGGCGACGGAATGGCCACCCGCTATGGCGCCAATGTCAGCCGCCCCGGGTTCCTGTGGAGCGGCGAAGTTTATGTCGGGCGCAAGGCCGAATGGCCAACCTGGACGCCGCCCAGGGAGATGATCGCGCGCCAGCCGGAGGCGCGCAAATATGCCGGCGGCATGCCGGGAGGTCTGGAAAATCCGCTCGGCGCCCGCGTGCTGTATCTCTATAAGAACGGCGCCTACACGGTCTACACGATCTATAGCACCAGCGACCCCGAGACGATCGGACAGGGCATAACGAGCGGCTGTACCGGCCTCCTCAGTCAGGACATGATCGATCTCTATTCGCGAACGCCGGTCAAGACGAAGGTGGTCATGCTGCCGGCATAGCGGACCGACCGGAATCGGTCGGTCGCTCCCGTCGGCCTGCCGTTCGCTAACCCGCGACCGCCCAAAACCTCACCCGCCGAGCATCCGGTCCGCGTGTCCGCTGTGCAGATCCGCAAGCCGCGCCAGCGCGAACAATAGATCGCTCAGACGATTGAGATAGGCGAGGGCGCTCTCGGGCGCCGGCGGATCTTCGAGCGCGGCGACGCTGCGTTCGGCCCGCCTTGCGACGGCGCGCGCCATATGCAGACGCGCGCTCGCCTCGGCCTCTCCCGGATAGATGAAATCGCGCAAGGGCGGCAGAGCGTCGGTGGCGCGATCGATCTCGGCTTCGAGCGCCGCGGTCTCGGCGTCGTCGAACGCAAGATCGATCTTCCGCGCTTCGGCGCTGACGATGGCGCTGATCGTATAGAGCGCCTTTTGCGCGCCGCTCAAAAGATCGTTCGCCTCGGGGAAGACGACGCGCGCGAGACCCAGGCTCGCCGTCAATTCGTCGAGATCGCCGACCGCCGCCACGCGCGGATCGAACTTCGCCGCCCGCCGGCCGGAGAAGAGACTCGTCTGGCCTCTGTCGCCTTTTTTTGTGTAGAGCTTCATCGCCGTCACGCGCACCCCCGTCTCTTCGTTACCTCACGCGAGGCCGGATGGTCATCCCATAAACGCTTCTGTCGAAAAAGCCTCGGTGACGACGGAGCCAGGCAAGGCGCTGCTTCGATGCCGCCGGGCGGCGCCGCCATTGCGTGGCGCCATTGTTTTCATTGGCGGTGGCCCCGCGTTGCGCAAGAAAAGAGGCGCGGGCGCGTCATTCGGCCACTCGCCTTTCAGGCGCGGATCGGCTATGTAAGAAAACGTCCAAACTAGACGGCGGGCAGGACGGGAGCCTTGTCGTCGGTTTCAGAGGCAAAGAGAAAAATCAAAGGGTTGGAGCATGGTCTATCGGCGTTACTTCGAGGCCGCCGTCTCCCGTCTAAAGGACGAGCGCCGCTACCGCGTCTTTGCGCATCTGGAGCGCGACGTCGAAGCTTTTCCGCTCGCCAATTGGCATCGCGACGACGGCTCGGTCGAGCCCGTCACCATATGGTGCTCCAACGACTATCTCGGCATGGGTCAGCACCCCGACGTGATCGCCGCGATGGTCGACACGGCTGGCAGGGTCGGCGCCGGTTCGGGCGGCACGCGCAACATTTCCGGCACCAGCCACGCCATCGTCGAGCTTGAGCGCGAACTTGCCGATCTTCACGGCAAGGAAGCCGCGCTCGTCTTCACCTCGGGCTGGATTTCCAATCTCGCGGCGATTTCGACCATCGCCGATCTGCTTCCCAACTGCGTCATTCTGTCCGACGCCTCGAATCATAATTCGATGATCGAAGGCGTGAAGCGCTCGCGGGCCGAAAAGAAGATCTTTCGCCATAACGATCTTGCGCATCTTGAAGAGCTGCTGATCGAAGCAGGCGATCGGCCCAAGCTCGTCGTCTTCGAAAGCCTCTATTCGATGAACGGCAATATTGCGCCCGTCGCCGACATCGTCGCGCTCGCCGAGCGCTATGGCGCGATGACCTATGTCGACGAGGTGCATGCGGTCGGCATGTATGGCGCGCGCGGCGGCGGCGTCTGCGAGCGCGAAGGCGTAATGGCGCGCGTCCACGTGATCGAGGGCACGCTCGCCAAGGGCTTCGGCACCATGGGCGGCTATATCGCCGGCGACGCCGTGATCATTGACGCGATCCGGTCCTATGCGGCCTCCTTCATCTTCACGACGGCGCTGCCGCCGGCGGTCGCCGCCGCGGCCTGCGCCGCGGTGCGCCTGCTCAAGCGCCGGCCGGATTTACGCGCGGCGCATCAGCGCGCGTCGCATATCACCAAGCACGCCCTCGCCGCCGCCGGCCTGCCGGTATTGGAAAACGGTTCGCATATCGTGCCGGTGATGGTGCGCAACGCCGAGCTCTGCAAGGCTGCGAGCGACATGCTGCTCGATCGCCACTCGATCTACATTCAGCCGATCAACTATCCGACGGTGGCCAAGGGAAGCGAGCGGCTGCGCGTCACGCCGACGCCCTGCCACACGCCGGCGCATATCGCGAACCTCGTCGAGTCGCTCGTCGACGTCTGGCACACGCTCGGCATTCCCTTCGTCGAGCCGCCGTCGCATCTCCACGTCGGAGAGAAGAGCGACGAGAAGTGCAGCTATCCCGAGATCAAGCTCGCGGCGCAGTAGCTGCGCGAAACGACGGCCGCAAATCTTTTCGGCTCAGGATTTTTCCGCAGCCAAAAGATTTGCGTCTCTGGCCAGCCGCCATCGGCCATCGGCTTCCTTGCGTAGAATCGTCAACGTATTTCCGGTCCGACGCAAAGGCGCGCCTCCGTCTCTAGGCGTCGCCGTCATCTCGATGTAACTGCGCATATAGGCCCAGTCGCCAAAAATGCAGAGCTCCTGGATTTCGCTGCGTCCCTCGATCGCGACGTTCTTCATGTTTTCTGAAGCGGCGGCGAAGGCCTCCTTTCCGAATGGCTTTCCCCCGGCGTCATAAAAACCACGTCATCCGTCATCAGATCGAGCGCCGATGAAAAGTCACCCGCTTTGCCGGAGACCATTCACGCATCGACCAACTCGCGAATTCCTCTTTCGTCGTCCGTCACTCCGCAAGGCTCCGCGTGACTCTTCTCACGTCCGTCCGACGCTCACATAGGTGAAGCCGCGCTTGCGCACGTCGGTGGGGCGATAGACGTTGCGCAGATCGACGATGATCGGCTGCTTCAAGAGGCTCCTGACCCGATCGAGATCGAGCGCGCGGAAGGCGTCCCATTCGGTGACGATGGCGAGCGCGTCGGCGCCTTCCAGCGCCGAATAGGCGTTGTCGTGGAAGGTGACCTCCGGCATCAGCGGACGCGCCTGCGCCATGCTCTCGGGGTCATAAGCATGCACCTGCGCCCCGTCGCCAGCGAGCGAAGCGACGATGGCGAGCGAGGGCGCGTCGCGCATGTCGTCGGTGTTGGGCTTGAAGGCCAATCCCAGGAGCGCGATCTTCTTGCCGCGCACCGAGCCGCCGAGCGCGTTGATCACCTTGCGCGCCATCGCCCGCTTGCGCGCGTCATTGACGGCGACCACCGTTTCGACGATGCGCAGCGCCGCGCCTTCGTCCTGCCCGGTCTTGATCAGCGCCAGCGTATCCTTGGGAAAGCAGGAGCCGCCATAGCCCGGTCCCGCATGCAGGAATTTCCCGCCGATGCGCTTGTCGAGGCCGATGCCGCGCGCGACTTCCTGCACGTCGGCGCCGACCTTCTCGCACAGATCGGCGATTTCGTTGATGAAGGTGATCTTTGTCGCGAGAAAAGCGTTCGCCGCGTATTTGGTGAGCTCCGACGTGCGCCGCCCGACGAAAACCAGCGGCGGCGCGTTCAGCGACAGCGGACGATAGATTTCCTCCATCACCTCGCGGGCGCGCGGATCTTCGATGCCGATGACGACGCGGTCGGGGCGTTTGAAATCCTCGATTGCGGCGCCTTCGCGCAAGAATTCAGGATTGGAGACGACGGTGAAATCGGCGTCCGGATTGACTTCGCGCATGATGCGCTCAACTTCGTCGCCGGTGCCGACGGGAACGGTCGATTTGTTGACGACGACCGTGAATCCTTCGAGCGCCTCGGCGATGGTCTGTGCGGCGGCGTAGACGAAGGACAAATCCGCATGACCGTCGCCGCGCCGCGATGGCGTGCCGACCGCGATGAACACCGCGTCGGCGCCTTTGACCGCCGGTTCGAGTTCGGTGGTGAAGGAAAGGCGGTTCTGTTCGACGTTATTGGCGACGAGTTCGTCGAGGCCGGGCTCAAAGATCGGAATTTCGCCCGCCTTCAGGCGCTCGATCTTGCTCGCGTCGGCGTCGACGCAAATGACGTTATGGCCGAAGTCGGCGAAACAGGCGCCCGAGACCAGACCCACATAACCAGAGCCAATCATCGTAATGTTCATCAATCGCCTCTTTGCTGACCGCCGCGCGACGCGCCGGTCTTCCCATGCTCAGGATACAGTGGCGCCACCGGGAGCAAAACGATCGCCGCGTCGCGGATAGCCAGCTTACAGTCCAAGGAAGAAATCCATTCCGCCCGCTGACGCGAGCGATTCATTCTCTCACGCAAAAACGAATCATCCGCCGACGCCGAAGGCGGCGAGCGCCGCCATATTGACGATCTCCGTGTCCGTCGCGCCGAGTTGGACGATTTGAACCGGTTTGTCGAGTCCGACGATCAGCGGACCCAGGACGGTCGCGCCGCCCAGTTCCTGTAACATTTTTGTCGAAATAGCCGCCGAATGAAACGCTGGCATGACAAGGACATTCGCCGTATCGGTGAGTCGCGAAAACGGATAGGCGCTCATCAAATCCTTGTTGAGCGCAATGTCCGCGCCCATCTCGCCCTCATATTCGAAATCGACGCGCCGTTGGTCGAGAACATTGACCGCCTGGTGCACGCGCGCCGTGCGCTCGCCGGGCGGATAGCCGAATGTCGAAAAGGCCAGCATGGCGACCCGCGGCTCGAGTCCGATGCGGCGCGCAACGCCGGCCGCCTCGATGGCGATTTCGGCCAGCTCGTGAGCGTCGGGCATTTCGGTGATCGCCGTATCGGCGACGACGACGACGCGGCCGTTGGCGAGAATGATCGACGCGCCGATGACGCGGTGGCCGGGCTTGTGGTCGATGACGCGGCGCACGTCTTCAAGCGCGTGGGAGAAATTGCGCGTCACGCCTGTCACCATGGCGTCGGCGTCGCCCTGCGCCACCATCGCGGCGGCGAAATGATTGCGGTCCTGATTGATCAGCCGTTGGCAGTCGCGCATCAGAAAGCCCTTGCGCTGCAGGCGTTCGAACAGGAACTGCGCATAGACCGCGTTACGGTTGGAGAGTTTGGCGTTGTGGATTTCGATCTCTGCGGGAAGTTCAAGGCCGGCGTTTTCCGCCGCCTCCTTGACGCGATCCTCCCGGCCGACAAGCACGGCGCGTCCAAAGCCCTGGTTGACGAAAGCGAGCGCGGCGCGGATCACCTGTTCCTCTTCGCCCTCGGCGAAGACGACGCGCTTGGGGTCGCGCCGCACGCGTTCGTGAATGGTCTGCATCAGCCCGGCGATCGGATCGCGACGCGCTGATAGCTCAGCGCGATAGGCTTTCATGTCGACGATGGGGCGGCGCGCGACGCCGCTGTCCATCGCCGCGAGCGCCACGGCGGGCGGAATGATCGAGATGAGGCGCGGGTCGAACGGCGCCGGGATAATATAGTCACGGCCGAAACGTGGCCGGGAGCCACGGTAGGCGTTGGCGACTTCGTCCGGCACGTCCTCGCGCGCGAGGTCGGCGAGCGCCTTCGTCGCAGCGATCTTCATCTCCATGTTGATCGTCTTGGCGCGCACGTCGAGTGCGCCCCGGAAAATATAGGGAAAGCCGAGGACGTTATTGATCTGGTTGGGATAGTCGGAACGGCCGGTGGCGATGATCACGTCGGCGCGCGTGGCGCGCGCTTCTTCCGGCGTGATCTCCGGGTCGGGATTGGCCATGGCGAAGACGATCGGATTGTCCGCCATGCCGCGAAGCATGTTCGGCGTCAGGGCCCCCTTGACGGAGAGGCCGTAGAAGATGTCGGCGCCTTCCAGCGCCTCAGCGAGCGTTCGCGCCGTGGTGTCGACGGCGTGCGCGCTTTTCCACTGGTTCATCCCCTCCTGGCGGCCGCGATAAACGACGCCCTTGGTGTCGCACAGGATGACGTTGCGCGGATCGAAACCCATCGCTTTGGCGAGATCGAGACAGGCGATGCCGGCGGCGCCGGCGCCGTTGCAGACGAGTTTCGCTGATCCGATATCGCGGCCCGTCAGCAGCAGCGCGTTGAGCATGCCGGCGGCGGAGATGATCGCCGTGCCGTGCTGATCGTCATGAAACACCGGAATGTCCATGAGGTCGCGTAGCCGCTCCTCGATGACGAAACACTCCGGCGCCTTGATATCTTCGAGATTGATGCCGCCGAATGAGGGGCCGAGATACCGCACGGCGTTGACGAATGCGTCGACCTCCTTCGCATCGATCTCGAGATCAATGGAATCGATGTCGGCGAACCGCTTGAACAGCGCGGCTTTGCCTTCCATCACTGGCTTCGCCGCCAGCGCGCCGAGATCGCCGAGCCCGAGGATCGCGGTGCCGTTGGTGATGACCGCGACCATGTTGCCGCGGGTCGTATAATCGAACGCCGCTGAAGGATCCTTGGCGATGGCGAGCACCGGCGCGGCGACGCCCGGCGAATAGGCAAGCGACAGATCGCGCTGAGTCGCCATCGGCTTCGAGGCGACGACGGCGAGCTTGCCGGGCCGGCCGCGCGAATGAAACAGCAGCGCCTCCTTGTCCGATATCGTCGCGCGCTGCTCTCCTTCCGCCCGATTCCCCGCCATGTCGTCGGCCATCTTTGCCCCTTTGCTGTTGCGACGCAACACGGCGACCATAACCGGAGCGTGGCTGCGTCCACAAGCGCTTTGCCAGCCAAGGCGGCCGCGCAAAACGTCACGGAACAATGACGAAGCGTCAGAATTTTAGGGCATGCGCAGCTGTCCATGCGGCGGCTCGGGTCAGGATTCCGCACAGCAGCGGTCGAAGCGGAGGTTTCAGAATGAATGGCATCATTTATCTCATCGGACTCATCGTCGTGGTTCTGGCGATTTTATCATTTCTTGGCCTGCGCTGAGGAGGCTACAGATGACTGACTTCGCGCAAACGGGACTCGACGTCAGGGCGTCGCGCGGCGAAGTCGCCGCCGTGACGGCCGCTGAAGACCTATCTGGCCGCTCGACCAACACCGATTGGCCGGCCATCATCGCCGGCGCCATGATCGCCGGAGCAATCTCCTTCATCATGGGGGCGTTCGGTTCGGCGATTGGCCTGTCGTTGACGTCGCCTTATGGCGGCGCGTCCTTGATTGTGCATCTGATCGCGTTGACGCTCTGGGTGCTTTGGATCACCGTTTCGAGTTTTGCGGTCGGCGGCTACGTCACGGGACGGCTGCGCCGGCGCGTCGGAGACGTCACGCAAGAAGAGGTGGAAGTGCGCGACGGCATTCACGGTCTGGTGCTCTGGGCCGCGGCGATCGTGGTGTTCGCGCTGATCGCGGGCGCCTCCATATTCCAGCTTGCAAAGACCGGCGTTTCCGCGGCGCTTCTGCAGAAGGCGCAAGAACCGAGACGCCAGCGCTTGCGCCCACCGTTACTCTTGTCGAGGATCGGGTCGATTTTCTGTTGCGCGGCGATGGCGACGTGAACGCACAGGGCGTGACGATGCCGGCCGAATATCCGCGCGCGATCGTGAAGCGCATCGTCGAGCGCGGCTTGGCGACAGGCGAAATCTCGGGAGAAGATCGCGCCTATCTCGTCAATGTTCTCGCTTCGCGCTCCGGCCTCGCCCCGCAGGAAGCGGAAAGGCGCGTGGATCTGAGCGCCGAACGCCTGCGTGAAGATCAGGCGAAGGCGAAGGAGACGGCCGAGACCGCGCGCAAGACCGGCATCCTGCTCGCCTTCCTTTCCGCAGCGACAATGCTCATCGGCGCGGCGGCGGCCTGGTACGGCGCAACGCTCGGCGGGCGCCATCGCGATGAAAACGTCGGCGTCGCGGCGTTCTCTCGCTTCCAACTGGAGGTGTGAAATGTTCCGGTCTGTCTTGCTGTGGATGCTCGGGGTTCCGATACCGATCATCATCCTGCTGGCGCTATGGCGATGACATGATGCTTAGAAAGCCCCGGAAGAGCGTTCTTCCGGGGCTTCTTTTTATGGCTTGCGGGGAATGTTGAAGACCAGCGGCGCGCCGTCTTCGCCTCCATCCGAGAGCACGAGCAAGCGATAGCGTCTTGGGTTCAGTTCAAGCACGGCGATGGCCTCCGGCTTGATAGGTGCGCCTTTCTTCCCGAGCGGAGCATTCTGCAGGTCGAGCGTCGCAAGCTCCTTTGGCTGCGCCGCCACGCCGGTCGTCAGTCCGCGCAATTCGACGATCGAATAGTCCGCTGACGATTCAGCGCCGCTAGGTCCAACAAGGGCGAGCGCCACGCCGTCGGCGATTGCGAGATCTCGAAAGCCCCTATTGGCGCCTAAAGGAATCTTTGCAAGCGAGGGTCCAAGATCGCCCCCCTCGAAAAGAGCCTTTGCATCGACGCCGACAATGTAGGCGTTCCCGCCAATGTTCGGCGCCCGCAAGGCGAAATACAGCCGCCCGTTCGCCGCCGCCATGCCCTCGATGTCGACGCGGCTCCTGCCCGGGGCGCTGTCGCAGCGGCAGTCGCCGGGAACGGCATTGGACGCAAGTTCGGGAAGGCTACGCATCGCGTCCCATAAGCGCTCGCTGTGCGCCATCGTTCGCAGATGGCCATTCTCGTCGGCCGTTAGCCGGTAGACACGTCGGCTGTCAGAATTGTCGCAGCATGTTTCGCGCTTTGCGGCATGTGATCCGGCCACGTAAAAATAGCCGCCGTCGACAGCGGCGGCTTCGGCGTCGAGCTCCTTCTCCACGCCCTCGAATTCGAAGGGCTCCCCGACAGAGACGAGCCGCTCGCCGTTGATGCGCATGAAAGCGCCCTGGCGGCCTTCATCGACGGCGAGCACGCAGATGCCGCTCGTCGCGCAGGCGAAGCCGCTGAACGCTTCATTCGCCCTTTTCGCCCTAAAGGGGTGTTTGTCGACCTGCCACGGGATTGACGATTCCGGCGGGATGCGCTCCGCGGCGAAAGCGGCCGAACACAGCCAAGCGGCGGCTGCGGCAAATGCAATAGGACGATAGATGGCGGCGATCATCGAAGTCCCCAATCGCAATCCGGCAAGCAAGCGGCGAATCTAGGCCCGGGCGGACGCGTCGTCCACATGCAAGCGCGTGCCGCGCGTGGCGCTTGCGCCGCGACGCCGTTACACTGGCTGGCATGAAACACGCCGCGCCCGTTCCTGCTCAAAACCTCAATGACCAGGCGCAGACGCGCGCGACCCCAATGATCGCCCAATATATCGAGATCAAAGCGGCGAACGCCGATTGCCTGCTCTTCTATCGCATGGGCGATTTCTACGAGCTGTTTTTTGAAGACGCGCAGACCGCGTCGCGCGCGCTTGGCATCATGCTGACGAAGCGCGGCAAGCATCTTGGCGAAGACATTCCGATGTGCGGCGTGCCGGTCGAGCGCGCCAATGATTATCTGCAAAAGCTCATTGCGCTCGGACATCGCGTCGCCGTCTGCGAGCAGATCGAAGACCCGGCGGAAGCCAAAAAACGCGGGCCAAAATCGGTAGTGCGGCGCGACGTCGTACGGCTGGTCACGCCCGGCACGATCACCGAAGACGCGCTGCTTGATCCCGCGAGGCACAACGCCTTTTTGGCGATGGCGCGCTTGCGCGGGGAGGACGGGCGCTGGCGATACGGCTTGGCGAGCGTCGATATTTCGACGGGCGCCTTTACGGTCTGTGAGTGCGAAGAGAATGCGCTCGGCGCCGAGATCGCGCGTCTGGAGCCTCGCGAAATCATCGCCGTCGACGCGCTGTGCCGAGACCCATCGCTTTCGACGCTCTTCGCGGGCGCAGGCGCGCCCATCGCGCCGATCGGCCGCGAGATTGGCGACGGCGCTGACGCGGCGCGACGCCTTATGGAGTTCTATGCCGTCGCCACGCTCGAAGGTTTTGGCGCCTTCAGCGACTGTGAGCTCGCCGCCGCCGCGACGGCGATTCTCTATGTCGAGCGCACGCAAAAGGGACAGCGCCCGGCGCTTTCGCGTCCGACAAGTCTGCGCGCGCTGAAGGCCCTTGAAATCGACGCGGCGACGCGCGCCAATCTCGAGCTGACGCGCACGCTGTCCGGCGTGCGCGAAGGCTCGCTGCTTTCGGTCGTCGATCTCACCGTCACGCCCGGCGGCGCCAGGCTTTTGGCCGAACGGATCGCGGCGCCCTTGACTGACGCGCGATTGATCGCGGCGCGTCTCGACGCCGTCGCCTGGCTTTTCGAAAAGCCGGATCTGCGCGCCGCGCTTCGCGCGAAGCTCGCGCGCGCGCCGGATCTTTCTCGCGCCTTGTCGCGTCTTTCGTTGGAGCGCGGCGGCCCGCGCGATCTTGCAAGCGTCGGCGTCGCGCTGGACGCTGCGCAGGACATCGCGGGTCTTTTTGCGCAGCTCGATCCGCCGTCGGAGATCGCTGCGGAGGCCCAAACGCTTTCTCAAGCGGACATCGCGCTGGCCGGCGAAATCGCCGCAGCTTTGAAAGACAGCCTGCCGCTCGACAGGCGTAACGGCGATTTCATTCGCGAGGGGCGCGACTCCGAGTTGGACGAAGCGAGACGGCTACGCGACGCAAGCCGTAAGGTGATCGCCGAGCTGCAGGGACGCTACGCCGAGCTCACCGAGACGAAGCTCAGGATCAAGCATAATAATTTTCTCGGCTTTTTTCTCGAGGTCTCGCTGGCGCAGGGCGAAAGGCTGCTGCGACCGCCTTTCGACGCGACCTTCACGCATCGCCAGACCATGGCCGACGCCATGCGTTTCTCGACGCGCGAGCTCGTCGAACTCGAAGCGAAGATCGCTTCAGCGGCCGATCGCGCACTGGCGCGCGAATTGGCGATCTTCGACGCGCTCGTCGCAGACGTTTGCGCGCGCGCCGACGACTTGCGGCGCCTCGCCGAGGCGTTCGCGCGGCTCGATCTCTACGGCGCGCTCGCCGAAGTCGCAGAGAAGTGCGGCTGGACGCGCCCGCTGATCGACGCCTCGCTGCATTTCGAGATCGTCGGCGGGCGCCATCCCGTCGTCGAAGCTTCGCTACAGTCCCAAGGTAAGGCTTTCGCTGCGAATGACTGTGATCTTTGCGGAACGGAGGGCGGCCGAATCGCCGTCGTCACCGGGCCGAACATGGCCGGCAAGTCGACCTATCTGCGTCAGAACGCGCTCATTGCGCTTTTGGCGCAGACGGGCTCCTACGTTCCCGCGCAGTTCGCCCGCATCGGCGTCATCGACAGGCTGTTCTCGCGCGTCGGCGCCTCTGACGATCTCGCCCGTGGTCGCTCGACCTTCATGGTCGAGATGGTCGAAACTGCGGCGATCTTGAACTGCGCGAGCCCGCGCTCGCTCGTCATTCTCGATGAAATCGGTCGTGGCACGGCGACATTCGACGGACTTTCGATCGCCTGGGCGACGATCGAACATCTGCACGAAGTGAATCGCTCGCGCGCGATCTTCGCCACGCATTTCCATGAATTGACGCAGCTTGCAAAGCGGCTGCCGCGGCTCGTCAATCTGACGATGAAGGTGACCGATCACGCCGGCGATGTGGTGTTTCTGCATGAGGTGATCAAAGGCGCGACCGACCGCTCCTATGGCGTGCATGTCGCGCAGCTCGCGGGCCTGCCGGCGAGCGTTGTCGCGCGTGCGCATGCGATCCTCGCAGAGTTGGAAGCGGCCGACCGACGCGCGCCGGTCGAAACCTTGATCGACGATCTGCCGCTCTTCGCGCGCCTCGCTGAGGCGTCGGCGCCGAAGGACGCGTTGCGCGACGCGCTTCAAGAGATTGATCCAGACCAGATGACGCCGCGCGAAGCGCTCGCCGCGCTCTACGAATTGAAGAAAAAACTCTGAAAGCGTTTTTTGTGGTTTGAAGCCGAGCTTCAAGGCTCGTGACTAAGTCGCAGACCGCGGCGCGTTTGGCGCACACACTCAAATCCATCGAGCCTCATTGCGTTCTTCCGTCGACGCCAAGGCGTGTCGAACGAAGGCGCAAGGATCGGGGCTATACGGCGGCGCCGTCTGCGGCCTTCGCTCAGCATGTCCGTCTCTCATCCGACGGCGCCGCCACATACTCTGACATCGGAGAATGTGTGATGATTCTCGTGTTGATCTTCGTCGGCGTCGCTTTGGCGACGGGCGGCGTGCTCTCATTGCTCGACGGACAGTTCAGGGTCAGCAAGGTGACGGCTGTCATGGCCTTTGTCGGCGGATTGATCATGGTCGTTGGAGCTGAAGCCGGACTGATCGGCTCCAGCTCGTCCTTCTTCAAAGCGCAGCAGATTAAAACGTCGGCCTGCGAATTGGACGGCGAGTCGGCATATCCCGAAAATCGCCGCTTGGATCCAAATCACCTGATCCGCAAATATATTTTGGGGTGCATGGCGCGGTCAGGCTATGCGTGGACAAGCGATCACGAGCACTGCAAGGAAGCGCCGCTCGCCACAAATCCGCTGTGCTATCTGCCGACCGGCCTTTTCGATCGCGCGGTGACGAGAGTCCAAGTCGCCTTTGAGTAGGAGTGCTACGGCGATATCCGCCGCAGCTCACGTAAGATTGCGCGCGAAGACGAATTGCGTGTCGCCGTAGCGGCGTTCGTCTTCGCGCAGCAAATTCGGCGGCAAGTCGATTTGCGCCTTGGCGCTTTCTTCGACGACGACGACGGCGTCCGGCGCAAGCCAGCCGCCGTTGACAAGCGCGATAAGCGCTTGCGTCGCGAGATCCTTGCCGTAAGGCGGATCAAGGAAGGCGAGCGAAAACCTTTCGCCCGCCGGCGCGGCGCCGAGCTTGGTGGCGTCCCGGCGAAAGATGCGCGTAACGCCGCCAAGTCCCAGCGCTTCGATATTGGCGCGTAGCAGCGCCCGCGCCTCGGCGCCGTCATCGACGAAAAGCGCTCGCGCCGCGCCGCGCGACACGGCCTCGAGTCCGAGCGCGCCGGCGCCGGCGAAGAGATCGACGACATTCGCGCCCGCAACCGGATCGCCGAAGCGATGCGCGAGAATGTCGAAAACCGATTCGCGCAGCCGTTCGGAGGTTGGTCGAATCGCTTGCGAACGTGGTCCCGAAAGCGCTCGACCGCGCAGGGCGCCGCCAACGATGCGCATGGTCTATGCGCCGCGCGGCTTGCGTGGTCCCTTGAAGGGTCCTTTGGGCGGTCCTTTGCGCGGCGCGCCTCGGCCGCCCGCGGGACCTTTGTCTGGTCCGCTGCGTGGACCTTTGTGCGGACCCCGAGACGGTCCGCCGCTGCGCGAGGGCCGCGCGTCTCCGCCCGAGCGAGGCTGATCGAATTTGCGCTCGCGAGGCGCGCGCTCGCCAGCCGAAAATTCACGCTCGCCGCTGCGCGCCGGACGCTTGTCGAACCGCGCGTCATCGCGATTGGCCGCGCGATAATTTCTCTGACCGCTCGCGCGGTCGTCGGGCCGCTTCTCGAATCTCTGCGTGTTGCGCGGGCGTTCGTCGCGTCCCTCGGACCCCCGCTCGCGCGGCGTTCGCGTCGCCGGACGCGCGCCGCGTTGGTCGTCGAAGCGCGGCGCACGGCGCTGTTCGGGCGCGGCCCGGTCGTCGCGGCGCCGCCCCTCCTCGCGCGGGTAACGCTCGCCGCGCGGCGTGCTGTCGCGCGATGGGCGTTCGGATCGCGCCTTCGGCTGTTGCGGCGCGCCGTCGGCGCGCATCGCTTCGAAACGTCGGGCGTTGCGCGAAGGCGCCGCCGCCTCGTCGCGCCGCCTCGTCGGAGTCACCCGCTCGACGGCGACGGCGCGGCCCTTGCGGTCGGCGACCGCGCCGCGAGAAACGCGCGCCCGCGGTCCGGCGTCACGTCGCTCGTCCTGCTCTTTGCGCAGCGTGGAGACATGTTTGCGCGGACGTTTCTCGGCGCGCTGACGAATCTCCTGCTCTTCCGCCGGCGCCTTCTCGCGCAGCGGCGCGCCGAAATCGACGCCGGCAAGTTCGGCGAGCGATTTGCCCAATTGCTCGCGCAGCGTCCTCAATCGCACTTCTTCGACAGCGCCTTCCGCGAGATCGCCAAGCTGGAAAGGCCCGTATGACACGCGAATGAGCCGCGTCACGTCGAGCCCGAGATGGGCCATGACGCGCTTGATCTCGCGATTCTTGCCTTCGGTAAGGCTCATCGCGATCCAGGCGTTGGCGCCTTGTTCGCGCTCGAGCCGCGCCTCGATCGGCGCATAATGGACGCCGTCGATCGTCACGCCGTCGCCCAATGAATCGAGCTGCGCCTGATCGATCGCGCCATGCGCCCGCACGCGATAGCGCCGCGTCCAACCGGTCGCGGGCAATTCGAGCGTGCGCGCGAGGCCGCCGTCATTGGTGAGCAGCAGCAGCCCCTCGGTATTAATGTCGAGCCGGCCGACGCTGACGAGCCGCGGCAAGTCCGGATGGCGTTCCTCAAGATAAGAGAACACAGTGGCGCGGCCTTCTTCGTCGCGCGCCGTGGTGACATAGCCGGCCGGCTTGTGGAACAGAAAGAGTCGCGTGCGCTCGCGCGCCTGCATTGGCGCGCCGTCGATGGTGATGGCGTCGCTGTCGCTCACATTGAAGGCGGGACTCGTTGGTACGCGGCCGTTGACCGCGACGCGGCCGTCCGCGATCCAGCGCTCCGCGTCGCGGCGCGAACAGACTCCGGCGCGCGCCATAACCTTGGCGATGCGATCACCTTCGAAGGCGCCTTCGCGGGGCGCGGGCGCAGGCGCGGCGACGCGCTGCTTGGCGGGAGATTTGGCGGCGGGCTTACCGGGGCGCTTGCCGCCCGCGCTTTCGGCGTCGCGCGAGGCGGGCTTGTCCGAGCGAGGTTTGTCGAATCGTGGTTTGTCAAGGCGAGGCTTGTCGAAGCGTGGCTTTGCGGGCCTCGTGTCTTCGCGCGCGCCGTGTGCGGCCGGCGTCTTCTTGGCGCGGCGCAAGGGCCGATCGCCGCCGGCGGAGCCGGCGCGGGTATTGCGGTTTTTTTCGGTCATGGGTTCTGATAGCAGGCGCCAGGCGCGCTTTGAAGCGGGGTTCGCTTAAGAGATGCAAATGAATGGCAAGGACCCTTTCAGCGCCGCCTTCGAGCAGGCGCGGGCTGCCGCGGCGGCGGGCGAAGTCCCGGTCGGCGCAGCGCTTATGCGCAATGGCGAAATCATCGCCGCCGCCGGAAATCGCACGCTGCGCGATCGCGATCCGACGGCGCACGCCGAAATGCTTGTGATTCGCCAAGCCTGCGCCGCGATTGGCTCGGAGCGCCTCGTCGACTGCGATCTCTATGTGACGCTCGAGCCTTGCGCCATGTGCGCGGCCGCGATTTCCTTCGCGCGCATTCGGCGGCTCTATTATGCGGCAAGCGATCCGAAGGGAGGCGGCGTGGAGCACGGGCCGCGGTTTTTCGCGCAGCCGACCTGCCACCACCGGCCCGAAGTCTATGGCGGCATTCGCGAAAGCGAGGCGGCGCAGCTCCTTCGCGAATTCTTTCAGGCGCGGCGCTAGCGCGCGCCGTGAAAAAGTAGAATTCGGTATTTCGCGTAAAGCGCGCTCTGATTTAAGGGATGGAGCAGGATTTAAGGGGATCGCAGCTGCGATCCGCCTCAAACGATCCTGCTCCGAGCCTCTAACCGCAGCGCCGCCTGCGCCAGTCCCTGGCGCAGCGTGTCGCGGCAGGCGTCGCCGGCGGCGAAAATGCGCGACGCCTTGAAGAGGTCCAGCGCGAGATATTGATGCACTTCCGGTCGGATGAGCACGTCGGGCGGCCGCTCGGCGATCATGCGCGAGCTGATCGCGTTCATCATGATCTGGCTCGCGACGATCATCGTCTCGAAGGCGGACGGCGGCCCCTTGCCCGTCTCGACGCCGAAATTGCCGGAGACGTCGACGGCGATGACAATGTCGGCAAGGCCCCATAGATGATCGTAGGGAAGCGGATTGACCAATCCGCCATCGACGAAATAGCCGTGATCGCTTGCGGCGGCCCGCACGACGCCGGGGATCGCCATCGATCCGGCGACGGCGGGGGCCAGCGGTCCCGTGGCGAAGACCGCCTCGATGCGGCGACGAAAATCGGTCGCGACGACCTGCAGCGGAATGCGTAGATCTTCAAAGCGTTCCGGCATGCCTTGGGGCCAGAAGGCGTGAAGAAAGCGCTCGCCGTCGAACAGCAGCGGATGCGCGACGCGGGAAAGAAGCCGCTTTCGCCCCCGCGCCCGCGCATGAAGCAGACGGCGCGCGAGTCCGATGCGGTTCTTGAGTATGGCCTGGGTGTGGGCGCGCAGCTCCGCGCCCGAGAAGCCTGCGGCATAAGCGGCGCCGACGATGGCGCCGATCGAGGCGCCGGCGATGGCGACCGGCCGCACGCCGAGCTCATCGAGCGCTTCAAGCACGCAAATATGGGCAAGCCCGCGGGCGCCGCCGCCGCCTAGGGCGAGCGCGACGGTCTTGCCGCGATAGAGGCTCACAGGAAACTCTCCAGCACGGCGAGCGTCTCCGCCGGCGCCTCCTCCATCGGATAAAGGCCGGAGTCGACGCGAGCCTCGGCAATATCGTCGCCCCATTCGCGCCACGCGGCGACGAGCGAGGGGCCGCCCGCCGGAAAGGTGGCGGCGCCCGCGACGATGAGCGTGGGCATGGCGAGTTTCTTTCCCTCCGCTTTATCGGCCGCAAGCTGCTCGCGATCGATGGTGGCGCCGGCGCGGAAATCCTCGCAGCAGGCGTGAATGCGCGCCGGATCGTTGAATGCCTGGCGATAGGCGGCGAGCGCCTCCGCGCCGAACGGCTCCAGCGACTTCGCCGTGGTTGCGTTCATCAGCGCATCGTCGAGAAAGCCGATCGGATCGAGCCCGATCAGCTCTTCCGGCTTGGGTGCCTCAGCCGCCAGGAAGCGCGCGCGTCCGACGCGCTGCAAATCCCCATCGCCGAAGTCATCGTCAATCGGCGCGATATTGATGAGCGCTATCTTATCCAGCCGACCGGGCTGATCGAGCGCGAGGCGCTGGCCGACGCGCGCGCCCCTGTCGTGACCGATGAGCGCGAAGCGCACATGGCCGAGCGACTCCATGACCGCGACGACGTCGGCGGCCATCTCCCGCTTCGTATATTGCGCGCCCTTTTCGCTCGCCGGAACCGCCGACCAACCATAGCCGCGCAGGTCCATCGCAACGACGGTGAAACGCTTGGCGAGCGCCGGCGCAATTTTGCGCCAGGCGACATGCGTCTCGCCGAACCCGTGCAACAGAACCACGGGCCGGCCCTCGCCGTGGACGCGGGCGAATATCTTTCCAGCCGGCGCATCGATCCAATGCGAAGCGAATCCAGGAAAAAAATCTGCGGAATCGGACATTCGTTACAACCATCTCCCTTAGACGTGCGTGTCTGCGCGAACGTTATACAGTATCAGCGCCGACGCTCCCGAAATATATATCGCGGATCGTCAAGCGACTATGTCACGAAGATCGTGCGTCTTGTCTGCTTGAAAAGGAAGCTGAAGCGCTTCTATGTTGAGGAAGGTCAAAAAACTTCGAAGCAACACGGGCAACGGGAGAGACACATGGCAAGCCAGATCGTCAACGAGGTCGTAACGGCGAACAATGCTTACGCCGCCAATTTTGGAAGCAAGAGCGAACTTGCGTTGCCGCCGGCGCGCGGATTCGCGATCCTGACCTGCATGGACGCGCGTCTCGATCCCGCAAAATATGCCGGCCTGTCGGAAGGCGACGCGCATGTGATCCGCAACGCCGGCGGTCGCGCTTCGGATGACGCGATTCGTTCGCTGATCATTTCGCACAAGCTGCTCGGCACCAATGAATGGTTCGTCATTCACCACACCAATTGCGGCATGGAGCTCTTCTGCGACGAGATCATGAGCGACTTGCTGGATGATAATCTCGCGACGGCGAGTTTCGACGGCGAGAACTGGTCGAACCCGCAACATGGCGGCGGTTGCACGGCCGGCCACTTCATCAAGTGGCACACGATCGAGAATCAGGAGGAAAGCGTCGCGCAGGACGTGGCGCGCATCCGCTCGCATCCGCTGGTGCCGAAAAACATCCCGATCTACGGCTACATCTATGATGTGAAGACCGGCAAGATCAACGAGGTCACGGAAGCGACCAAGCTCGGCAAGGCGGCGTAAACCGCATCATCGCGAGGTTCGTCATTGCGCGTCGTCGCTGCGCAATGACGAGCTCATACGCATTCCCGCTGCTCTGTTCGCTTGGGCGATGTCATTCCCGGCGGGCCGAAGGCCTGACCGGGACTACAAAGAAAGCCCCAGAATGCTGGCCTTGCTCTGGATTCCCGATCGCGCGCGTTGCGCGCGTCGGGAATGACGCCCGAGCCATTCAAGCGGAATTCGTTCACTCCACCGCGCCGCCGCGGGCGCGCCAGCCGCCGGTGCCCGGCGCGTAGTGACAGACATCCTTCCGTCCTACGCTTTGCGCTTGCGCCAGCGCCTTGGCTGAGCGTCCGCCCGCCTGGCAAATGAGAATGACGTCGCCCTTGGGAAGCTTCGCGGGATCGAAGCTCGAGAGCGGCATGTTCTTGGCGCCCAGCACGTGGCCGGCGCCATATTCGTGCGGCTCGCGCACATCGACGATGGCGCAGGATTTGTCCGCGACGACGCGGCAGAAATCGTCATGCTCGATCGTCGGCGCGCCGCCGCCGCCCGCGAGTTTCGACAAGAGAGAGCCCAGAGCCATTGTTCGTTCCTTTCTTCTCAGGCCTGCTTTTCGGCGTTGAACTCGGTGAAGGCGGCGAGCGCGTGGCTCGCATACATCACCGACGGTCCGGCGCCCATGTAGATGCTCATGGCGAGCGTCTCCATCACCTCCTCGCGCGTCGCGCCGCGCTGTGACGCGGCTTTGGCGTGGAAAGCAATGCAATCGTCGCAGCGCACCGCGACGCTGACCGCAAGCGCGATCAGTTCCTTGGTCTTGGCGTCGAGCGCGCCTTGCGCGCCCGCAGAGACCGCCATCGCCGAAAAGGCCTTCATCACCTCGGGCGAGCCGACGCGCAATTCTCTGATGTCGGCGGAGAGCTTCTTGGCGAGCGCCGCCCAGTCTTCGATCATGAGGCCCTCCTTGTGAGTTCGTCGTCGCGCAGGACGACATAGATCGCGGGGATGACGAGCAAGGTCAGCGCCGTAGATGAGGCGAGGCCAAAAACCAGCGAAATGGCGAGGCCCTGAAAGATCGGATCGGTAAGGATAAAGGCCGCGCCGATGATCGCCGCAGCGGCGGTGAGAAATATCGGCTTGAAGCGGACGGAGCCCGCCTCGATCAGCGCAGCGCGCAAGCTCATGCCGCCAGCGCGTAAATGCCGGATGAAATCGACGAGCAGGATCGAATTGCGCACGACGATCCCGGCGAGCGCGATGAAGCCGATCATCGAGGTGGCGGTGAAGGCGGCGTTGAACAAAATATGGCCGATGACGATGCCGACGAGCGTCAGCGGCACCGGCGCCAGGATGACCAGCGGCAGTTTGAACGAGCCGAACTGCGCGACGACAAGAAGATAGATGCCGAGCAGCGCCACCATGAAGGCGGCGCCCATATCGCGGAAGGTGACATAGGTCACCTCCCACTCGCCGTCCCAGAGCAGCGTGGGCTTGGAATCATCGAGCGGCTGGCCGTGATATTTGATCGTCGGCGGACCTGAGGCGCCCCAATCGATCTTATTGATCGCGTCTTCGACCGCGAGCATCCCATAGATCGGCGCTTCGAAACGTCCGGCGACCTCGGCGCTGACCATTTCGGCGAAGCGGCCATTATGCCGGAAAATCGGATAGGAGCCGAGTTCGCGCGTCGCCTTGACGACGTCGCCGAGTTCGACATTGGCGCCCTGACGCGCCGTGCCGCCGGCAGGCAGGGGCGTCGACAGGATGCGTTCGCTCGGCGTCATCGCCCCGCGCGGCAACGCGACGGAAATGTCGATGGGCTTCGCGCCGCCGCCTTTTTGCGAAAAGCCGATCTTCACACCGCCGACCAGAGCGCCGATCGTGTCGTAGACGGCGCGTTCCTCGACGCCGTGATATTCGAGCGCTTCCTGATCGATCTCGAAGCGCAGGCGCTCGGCGCGCTGGCCGAAGCTGTCGTCCGTATCGACGACGAAATCGACCGCGTCAAAAGCCTTGCGCACTTTCGCCGCGAGATCGCGCCGCGACTGCGCGTCTGGACCATAGACTTCGGCGAGCAGCGTAGACAGCACGGGCGGGCCCGGCGGCACTTCGACGACCTTGATTGCGGTATGCTCCGGCGCGGGCAGGCCTTCGAGCCGCTTGCGAATATCGAGCGCGATCGTATGGCTCGCGCGGCTGCGCTCGGCCTTCGGCTGCAGATTGATCGCCAGATCGCCCATCTCCGGCGCCTTGCGCATATAATAATGCCGCACCAGACCGTTGAAGTTGAACGGCGCGGCCGCGCCCGCGTAGGACTGAACCGAGGTCAGCTCCGGAATGTCCTTCAGACGCTCGGCCGCCGCCGTCAGCACCCGATCCGTTTCTTCGAGCGAAGCGCCGCGCGGCAGATCGACGACGACGGCGATCTCCGACTTGTTGTCGAACGGCAGCAGCTTGACGCGCACGGTTTTCGTTACGAAAAGCCCCATGGAAAGAAGCGTCGCCATGCCGACGGCCGCTAGAAACCATTGCGAGCGCTTGCGGCCCTTCAGCAAGGGCGTCGCCACGCGCACATAGAAATTGCCCATGGGCCCGCGTTCATGCGCATGGTCGACGCCGTCGCCGCTCTCCTGCGCGAAACGCTTGCCGGCGACCTTGAGCAGAAGCCAGGGCGTAATGGTCATGGCGACAAAAAAGGAAAAGATCATCGCGAGCGAAGCGTTCGCGGGAATGGGGCTCATATAGGGCCCCATCAGACCCGAGACGAACATCATCGGCAGCAGCGCGGCGACGATGGTGAGCGTCGCCACGATGGTCGGATTGCCGACTTCCGCCACGGCTTCCACAGCCGTGTCGATCAGGCTGCGGGAGCCGCGCATATGCCAGTGGCGCACGATGTTTTCAACGACGACGATGGCGTCGTCAACCAGAATGCCGATCGAGAAGATGAGCGCGAAAAGACTGACGCGATTGATCGTGTAGCCCATCAGCCATGAGGCGAAGAGCGTGAGCAGAATCGTCGTCGGGATGATGACGAAGACGACGACGCCCTCGCGCCAGCCGACCATGACGACGATGAGCGCGACGATCGAGACGGTCGCGAGCGCCAGATGGAAGAGCAGCTCATTGGCCTTCTCCGTGGCCGTCTCGCCATAGTCGCGCGTCACCGCGATCTCGATGTCGTCGGGGACGATGCGGCCCTTGACCGCCTCCAGCCGATGCATGATCTCGTCGGCGACGATCACGGCGTTGGCGCCCTTGCGCTTGGCGATGGCGATGCTGACGGCGGGACGCTTATCGAGACCGCCCGCTGGGTTGCGGGTCATGGTCCAGCTGCGCCGGTCCGGCTCGGCGGCGCCGACGCGCACATCGGCGACGTCTTTTACATAGACCGGCCGTCCGTCTCTGGTGGTGAGCAGCAGCAGACCGACATCGGGAACGCCCTGCAAGGTTTGGCCGGCGACGACCGGCACGGCGCGATTGGCCTCGCGAAACGCGCCGACGAGAAAGGAGCGGTTGGCGTTGCTCAGCTTGTCGATGAGCTGATTGAGCGTCACCCCATATTGCGACAGGCGTTCGGGATCGGGCTCGACGCGGATCTGATTGGGGCTGCCGCCGACGATGTAGCTCAGGCCGACGTCATTGACCTTGGTGAGGTCGTGCTGCAATTCCTCGGCGACCTGATAGAGGCCGTTGTCGGTCCAACGATCGGCGCGTTCGGGCTTAGCGGAGAGCGTCAGCACGACGATCGCCACGTCATCGATGCCGCGGCCGATGATCAGCGGCTCGGGAATGCCCTTCGGCAATTCGCCGATATTGGCGCGTATCTTGTCGTGAATGCGCAGCACGGCGTTGTCCTGCGGCGTGCCGACATAGAAGCGCGCGGTGACGACCACATTGTCGTCGCGCGTCTGGGAATAGACATGCTCGACGCCGTTGACGCCCTTGATGATGTCCTCGAGCGGGCGGGTGATGAGTTCGATCGCGTCTTCAGCCTTATAGCCATTGGCCGACACCATAATGTCGACCATTGGCACGGAGATCTGCGGCTCCTCCTCGCGCGGCAGCGAGCGCAGCGCGATCAGTCCAACGAGGATCGAGGCGAGCAGGAGGAGCGGCGTCAGCGGCGAATTGATGAAGACGCGGGTCAGCGTGCCGGAAATGCCGGGGCGAAATTCATCGCTCATGGCGTCGACACCACGTCGCCGTCATGGAGGCCGGAAAGAATCTCGACGCCGTCGCCATGCGCTTCGCCAAGCTGAATGACGACTTCTTCGCCGGAGGCAAGGCGGACGAAATCCACTCCGGCGCGTCGATAGACCGCGTTGCGCGGGATGATGATCGTGTCGCGCTTGCCCGTCGTGACGTAAACGCGCGCCCGTTCGCCGACGAAATAGTCGCCGAGCCCGACGACGTCGACGTCGGCGATGACGCGGCCGCCCTGAATTTCGGGATAGACGATGCGCACGCGACCCTGCTTGCGCCCGCCGCCCGCCTCTTCGTGAAGTCCGCGCGCGCCGATCTCGACCTTGTCGCCGGCGCGCATGAAACGCGCGTGGCGCTCGGGCAATTGCAGACGCAGGATATATTTGTCTTCGGCGATCGTCGCGATGGTTTCGCCCGGCATGACAACGCGGCCGACGGAAACCGGAATGGTGAGGATACGGCCAGGTCCCGGCGCGCGCACCGAGCCTTCCGCGGCCTGCTGTTCGATGACGCTGCGGTCGGAGCGCAGGGCCGAGAGGTTGCGGTCGGCGACGTCGAGCGCCGTCTTCGCCTGATCAAACAGCGCCTTGGTATAGACTCCGCGCCGAAACAGTTCCTGCGCGCGGTCGAAATCGCCCTGCGCCTTCTCGCGCTGCGCCTGCTGAGAGCGGATGCGCTGATCGAGCGCCTGCATCTGCAGAAAGAGCTTCTGATCGACGACCGAAGCGATCTCGGCGCCGCCGGCGACGTCATCGCCCTCTTTGATCTTGAGCGCGCTCACGGTGCCGCCGATGCGCGCCCGCGCCGTCAGCTGATGCGCCGGCTCGACCGAGGCGACGACCGCCTTGAGGTCGTCCACCGGGGCGACCCGGATTGTGACCTCTTCGGCATTCGCGCCCAAGCAAGCGCCCAAGGAATAAATCAGCGCTGCGAGCAGCGCCGTCGGCGCAAGATAAGAGCGGCCCATCTGTCTCATACGCTTATTTATATGCATAAAACATAAATTAGCAACAGCGAATTTAATGCCCCCTACGCGCTTGTCCTTATAAAAGCAGAAAGGGCGGCGCGCGCCGCCCTCGAACTCTCCGTGTGAGATTTTGTCAGCCCCAAAGGTTGCACCAGCCGCGCGCGCTGACGGGACCGCTCACTACGCCGCACCCCGATGGCGGACTGAAGTAGGAACAATTGGCGCAGCTTTGCCGGCCGTTTGGCGCGCCGCGATAGGCGGCGGCGGCTTTGCTCGTCCTGGCTTGCGCCGTGGTCGTTGCGCCAACCGCTGCGATGGCGGCGCCCAACATCAAAAGTAATGATCGACGCGTCGGCGCGCGAAATTCAATCATTCGAGCCTCCCTGGCCAATTCGCTCGATGTCGCACGATCCGATTAAATTAGGCGCACATAATATACGGGCGAGGCCTTCGGAATGAATGCGACATATCGCTCTTAGCGCCCCGCCCTTGGCGCGTCCCAAATGGCGCGTCCCATTGGCGCGTTTCCGGCTTGACAATTATATTCAATAATCATAATTTAGAAACTATGAATGTAAATCTGCTTGCGCTCGCGCCGAAAGCTGCGGAGGCCGAAAGCTTTCTCAAGGCGCTCGCCAATCGCCATCGGTTGATGGTGCTCTGCCAGCTGCATGGGGGCGAACTCTCGGTGACTAAGCTGCAGGAGGCGATCGGGCTCAGCCAATCATCGCTGTCGCAGCACCTTGCGCGGCTGCGCGAGGACAAGCTCGTCAAGACCCGCCGCGAGTCACAGACGATTTACTATTCCTTGTCCGATGGAAACGTCTCGCGGATCATTGGACTGCTCTATGAAATGTTCTGCGCCGAGCAGTGCGGCAAGCCGGCCAAACCGCGCGCGCGCGTCAAATCGAAGGAACTTACCCGATGAGCATTGATCGCATCATCATGGCCTTCGCCGGGACTATGATCCTCCTGAGTCTGCTCTTGGCGCAGTTGTTCAGTTCGTGGTGGCTCTTGCTCACCGCTTTCGTCGGCGTCAATCTGCTGCAGGCGGCCTTCACGGGCCTCTGCCCATTGGCGATGGCGCTGAAGCGGTACGGCGCCAAATCAGGCGCCGCCTTCTAGACGTCATCGATGTTCAGCATGGGTGCGTTAATCGTTCGCAGTGCGCTTAAGCGAAGACTTTGGATCGTGAGCGACGAAGGGCAGATGATGGCGTCCGATTGGATCGACGAAACGCCTTCCTTGCGCAGCCTTGACGCTGCGACGAAGACTCTTCTGCGCGACTCGGTCGTGCGCAAGCAAATCCCGCGCGGCGCGGTGCTGTTTCGGCCTGGCGATCGATGCGTCCATTTTCCGCTGATCGTTTCTGGCTCCGTGCGGGTGCAGCGGGTGACCGAATCGGGCCGGGAAATCGTGCTCTACCGGGTCGGCGCGAACGAAACCTGCATACTGACGACAGCCTCGCTGCTCTCGGACGACGCCTACGCGGCCGAGGGGGTCGCCGAAACTGACGTCATCGCCTATGTCGTGCCCGCCGATCGTTTCAACGCGCTGATGAACGCGTCCGAAGGTTTCCGTGCGCTGGTGTTCGACGGTTACGGCAAGCGTCTTGCCGCGCTGATGTCGCGCATCGAGGAGATTGTCTGCACACGCATCAATGTTCGCTTGGCCGAACGTCTTCTCGCGCTACGCGGCGCGGGCGGTAAAATCGCGGCGACGCAGCAGGCGCTCGCCGCCGATCTCGGCACCGCGCGTGAAGTCGTCGGCCGCACGCTGAAAGCGTTCGAGCGCTCAGGCTGGGTGAAATTGTCGCGCGGCGGCGCCGAGATCGTCAATCTGGCGGCATTGCGATCGCTTTGCGACGCGCAGCGTGACTAAGTCGCGGACATGCGCGCGACAAGCGCGCATGTCGTCACCAATGAGCGCAACCGTCAGCGCGAAACTTAATGCGCGCAAAGCGCAAAGGGGAGACTGAAATGGCTCATATCGTCGTCATGGGCGCGGGGATCGGCGGCGTCGCCGCTGCAATCGAAGTCCGCGAGGGACTTTCCAAGCAACATCAGGTCACGGTCGTTTCGGATCTCGAGAATTTCCAGTTCACGCCGTCCAACCCCTGGCTCGCGGTGCAATGGCGCAAGCCGGAAGAACTCAAGGTGCCGCTCGCGCCTGTCTTCAAGAAGAAGAAGATCAATTTCATTCCCGTGGGCGCGAAGCGCGTTCTGCCTGACGAAAACCGTCTCGAACTGCAGAATGGCGAGAGCGTCGCCTACGACTATCTCGTCATTGCGACCGGGCCGAAACTTGCCTTTGAGGAATTGCCCGGACTTGGACCTCACGGCGGACACACGCATTCGATCTGCACCCTGCAACATGCCGAGATCGCATCGAAAGCCTATGAGGAGTTCTGCAAGAATCCCGGCCCGATCATCATTGGCGCGGCGCCCGGCGTCTCATGTTTTGGTCCGGCGTATGAATACGCCATGATCCTTTCCACCGATCTGCGTCGGCGCGGCATCCGCGACAAGGTGCCGATGACGTATATCACGTCCGAGCCCTATGTCGGCCATCTGGGTCTGGGCGGCGTCGGCGATACGAAGGGAATGCTCGAATCGGGGTTCCGCGATCGCGACATCAAATGGATCGTCAACGCCAAGACGACCGCCATCGAACCTGGCCTTCTCAAATGCACCGAGCTCGACGACCAGGGACAGGTCAAGAAAGAGCACGAAGTGCCGTTCAAATTCGCCATGGTGATGCCGGCCTTCAAAGGCGTCGACGCGCTGATGGGCGTCGAGGGACTGGTCAATCCGCGCGGCTTCGTCATCATCGACAAGAATCAACGCAATCCGAAGTACCGAAATGTTTTCGGCGTCGGCGTCTGCGTCGCCATCCCGCCTGTCGAGGCGACGCCGGTGCCGACGGGCACGCCGAAGACCGGCTATATGATCGAGTCGATGGTCACGGCGACGGCGCATAACATCGCCGCGCTGATCGCCGGACGCGAAGCAAAGGAAGAAGGCACGTGGAATGCGGTTTGCTTGGCGGATTTCGGCGACAAGGGCGTCGCCTTCGTCGCAAAGCCGCAGATTCCGCCGCGCAACGTCAATTGGTCGAGCGAGGGGCGGTGGGTGCATCTCGCCAAGATCGCCTATGAGAAATACTTCCTGCGCAAGGTCCGCAAGGGACAAAGCGAGCCTGTCTATGAGCGCTACATCATGAAACTGCTCGGCATCGAACGGCTGCGCCGCGCCCTGTCATAAGACTGCGCCGCAGCCATGCAACGCTAGGGGATGAGTCGATGCGCACAAGGCCATTAGGACGCGAGATCGCCATCGCGCTTGGGTTCAAGTTGCTGGCGCTTATCGCGCTCTACGTTGTGTTCTTCGGCCCCGCGCATCGCATTAGGGTGACGCCGGCGCAGATGGCGGAAGCACTGTCCGCCACTGCGCCGCGTTGACATCGATCAGGAGTTCAAAATGTTCGAATTCGACGTCGTCACCCTCTCGCGCCTGCAATTCGCGCTGACGGCGATGTATCACTTCCTGTTCGTGCCGCTGACGCTGGGCCTCGCGCTGCTGCTCGCGATCATGGAAAGCGTCTATGTGATGACCGGACGAAAAGTCTGGAAAGAGGCGACGCAGTTCTGGGGCACGCTGTTTGGCATCAATTTCGCCATGGGCGTCGCCACCGGCGTCACCATGGAATTTCAGTTCGGCACCAATTGGGCCTATTACTCCCACTACGTCGGCGACATTTTCGGCGCGCCGCTCGCCATCGAAGGATTGATGGCGTTCTTCCTCGAAGCGACCTTCGTCGGGCTGTTCTTCTTCGGCTGGAATCGCTTGAGCAAGGTGCAGCATCTCATCGTCACCTGGCTCGTCGCGCTCGGCGCCAATTTCTCGGCGCTCTGGATCCTCGTCGCCAACGCCTGGATGCAGAACCCGGTCGGCGCCGCGTTCAATCCGCAGACGATGCGCATGGAGCTCACGTCCTTCACCGAAGTGTTGTTCAATCCCGTGGCGCAATCGAAATTCGTTCACACGGTCAGCGCCGGCTATGTCACGGGCGCGATGTTTGTCATGTCGATTGGCGCCTATTACATCCTGCGCCGTCGTCATGTCGACATCGCCCGCCGCTCGCTGACGGTGGCGGCAAGCTTCGGCCTCGCTTCCGCGCTTTCGGCCGTCGTGCTCGGCGACGAGAGCGGCTACACGGCGGGCGAGAACCAGAAGATGAAGATCGCCGCGATCGAGGCGATGTGGGAAACCGAGCCGCCGCCGGCGTCTTTCACCCTCTTCGGCATTCCCGATCTCAAGAGCGAAACGACGAAATTCGAGATCAGAATTCCTTGGGTCTTGGGCCTGATCGCGACGCGTTCGATCGATAAGCCGGTGGAAGGCGTGAAAGCGCTGGTCGAGCGGTCGGAGACGCGCATCCGCAACGGCATGGCCGGCTATCAGTGGCTCGCGAAGGAAGGCGGCCACCCCAACGCCGCCGTTCCCCCGGAACTCGAAGCTTCAATGCGCGACGTGGGGCATTCGCTGCTGGTCAAGCGCATTCGCCCTGACATCGAGAATGCGACCGACGCGCAGATTCATGAAGCGGCGCTGTCGACGATTCCCGACGTGCCGGTGCTGTTCTGGTCGTTCCGCATCATGGTGGCGCTGGGGTTCTATTTCATCGCGCTTTTCGCCGTCGCTTTCTATCTCTCCAGCCGGCGACGCTGCGGAAATCCTTGGTTCCTGCGCATGACCATGTATAGCTTGCCCTTGCCATGGGTCGCCGCCGAACTCGGCTGGATCGTCGCCGAATATGGCCGTCAGCCGTGGATCATCGATGCGACAATGCCGACGTTCCTCGGCGTCTCCAACATCCCCGCGTCGAATGTCGCGGCGAGCCTCGCGGCCTTCGTGCTGTTTTACAGCGCGCTCGCCGTCGTGGATATCGCGCTCATCGTCAAATATGTCCGCATCGGCCCGCGGGAGGAGGCCGAGCCGCAGCGCTCTGGCGCGTCCGTGCTTCCCGCGCCGGCGCCGGCGCAAACCCGATAGGAAAGGCGACAGCGATGTTCGACTATATGACGCTTCGCCTCATCTGGTGGGCGATTCTCGGCGTGCTGCTCGTGGGCTTCGCCATCATGGACGGCTTCGACATTGGCGTCGCCATGCTGCATCCTTTCGTCGCGCGCAATGACACGCAGCGGCGCGTGAGCCTGAACACGATCGGTCCCGTCTGGGAAGGCAACCAGGTCTGGTTCATTCTCGGCGGCGGCGCCGTCTTCGCGGCCTGGCCGCCGCTTTATGCGGTGTCCTTCTCCGGCTTCTATCTTGCAATGCTGCTGGTGCTGATCGGTCTCATTCTACGGCCGGTGGCGATTACCTTCCGCGACAAAAGACCGGAGACCGGCTGGCGCGAAACCTGGGACTGGCTCTTTTTCGTCTCCGGTTTTGTCCCCGCGCTGATTTTCGGCGTCGCCTTCGGCAATCTTCTGCAGGGCGTTCCCTTCCATTTCGATCAGGCGCTGCGCGCGACCTATGAGGGCGGCCTCCTTGGTCTGCTTAATCCATTCGCCTTGCTCTGCGGCCTCGTGAGCGTAGCGATGCTCACGATGCAGGGCGCCGCCTGGCTGAGCGTGAAAAGCGAGGGTGAGGTTTCCGTCCGCGCCCGCCGATCTGGCGCACTCGCGGCGCTCCTGCTTGTTCTGCTCATTTCCGCCGCGGGACTGTGGACCATGCTGGGCGTCGAAGGATTTCGCATCGACGGCGTCATCGAACATGCAGGGCCTTCGAATCCGCTGGCGAAGTCGGTGACGCGAGAAGCCGGCGCCTGGCTCGACAATTACCGCGCCTACCCCTGGATGATCGCTGCGCCCGCGCTGGCGTATACGGGCGCGCTCGTTGCGGCGTTGGCCTTCGCCTTCGCGGCGGGCAGGATCGCATTTCTCGCCAGCAGCCTTTCGGTTGCGGGCGTTGCGACCATGGCGGGCTTCAGCATGTTCCCGTTCCTGCTGCCGTCATCGACCCACCCGAGCCAAAGCCTGACGGTCTGGGACGCGTCGTCGAGCAAAGCGACGCTCTCGCTCATGCTCATCGCGGTGATCGTCTTTCTGCCGATCGTCCTTGCCTACACCAGCTGGGTCTACTACGTGCTGCGCGGCGCGGTGAGCGAGGCGGCGATCCGTCGCGGCGACGATTACTATTATTGAGCGGGAGAAAACGCGGCATGTGGTATTTTTCCTGGATCCTAGGGCTGGGGCTTGCCTGCGCCTTCGCCATTCTCAACGCCATGTGGCTCGAGCTCGACGACGACGACAGGCAGAAATAGCCGCTCGCGCCTCAAGCGAGACTTAGTCGCTGTGCGATCTCACGCGGGGCGATAGCCTGACATTACGATCGCCGCAGAGAAGGGAGCTAGTCATGGTCGCCAATATCGGAAGGACCGATCGGATCATCCGCATCGTCGCCGGTCTCCTCTTGCTCAGCCTCGTCTTCATCGGTCCGCAGACATTGTGGGGACTGGTCGGGCTCATTCCGCTGACCACGGCCTTCGTCAACTTCTGCCCTGCTTATAAGCTTTTGGGCATGGATACGCTCGGCAAGTAGCTCGGCAAGTAACTCGGGAAAGTAATCCATTCGCGCGCAGGCCACGGCGCGAAGACGGAAACGCAATGCGGCCGACGCTGGAGCGCGGCCTTGGTCCGACGCCGCGCGGCGAGGCGTTAACCATACATGAACGAAACGGCGATCACCTTTCACGCCCGCGGCATGCATTGCCACGGCTGCGAGCATGTCATCGAGGCGGCGGTCAAAAAGCTCGCCGGCGTGCGCAGCGTTTCGGCCAGCTATCCGACCGAGACGGTCGTCGTCGACTATGACGCCGATGCGACCAATTTCCGTGCGATCCGCAACAGCGTCGAGCAGAACGGCTATCGCGTCGTTCTGACGGAAGAAGCGCAGCGCCGGCGTTCGCCTTTCATCAGACTGGCGATCATCGTCGCCGCGCTCGCCGCGCTCGCCGCCTTAATTCTGTTCGATACGCGCTGGATCAGCGCCGAGGGCGAGCCGGACATCGCTCAGCATATGAGTCTCGGCCTCCTGTTTCTCTTGGGCCTGCTGACCGGTTTTCATTGCGTCGGCATGTGCGGCGGCTTCGTTGTGGGTTATGCGGCGGCCGACGCGCGGGCGGGGCGCTCGTCCTTCGTCTCACATCTCGCCTATGGGGCGGGAAAGACGCTTTCCTACGCCGCGATCGGCGCCGCCTTCGGCTGGCTCGGCGCCTTCATCGCGTTCACGCCCGTGCTGCGCGGCGTCGCCGGAGTCGCGGCGGGCGCTTTCCTTCTCGTCTTCGGGCTCAATATGCTTGGCCTGTTCGCGCCGCTGCGCCGCTTTCGGCTCGGACTGCCCGGCCCGCTGCAGAATTGGGTGTATCGCGAGGCGGGCGGACGCCATCGGCCATTCGTGATCGGTCTTCTCAACGGTCTGATGATCGCCTGCGGACCGTTGCAGGCGATGTATGTGATGGCGGCCGGGACCGGCAGCTCTGTGGAAGGCGCGAAGACGCTCTTCGTCTTTGGCCTTGGAACCTTGCCGGTGATGCTCGCCTTCGGCGCGCTGACGACAGTGCTCACGGGGGCGGTGACGCACCGCCTGCTGATCGCGTCCGGCGTGATCGTCGTCGCGCTCGGCGCGGTGATGATCAATCGCGGCTTGATCCTCACAGGTTCGGGCGGCGATCTCGCGTCGCTGATGACGAGTTGGCGAAGCCCGGCACCCGTTGAACGCGCCCAGCCATCGCAGGAGGCGCCTGCCGCGCCGAAGACGCAGACGATCGAGATGGAGGCCAATGGCCTCGGCTTTACGCCCACCCGCTTCACACTGCTGCGCGGCGTGCCGGTCAAATGGGTGATCAATGCGACGCAAGTGACGACCTGCAATAATCGCATCCTGGTTCCATCCTTGAAGCTCGAATTCGACGTCAAGCCGGGACGGCAGACGATCGAATTCACGCCCGAAAAGACCGGCGTCATTCCCTGGAGCTGCTGGATGGGCATGTTGCGCGGGGAGTTCGTCGTCGTCGACGTAAAGCCGGCCGCGCCGTCTCAGCCGTCCGCCCCTGTCGCCTCGGCCGATCAGGGCGCGCCTCAAGCGACGCAAAGCCCGCCAGCGTCGGCCGCCGCGCAAAAGACCTATATGGTGCGACGCGGCGACACGCTGCGCGCGATCGCCAAGCGACTCTATGGCGACGAAAAGCGCTGGCGCGACATCGCCGCCGCCAATCCGGCGCTCAATCGTAAAAAGTTGCGGCAGGGCCAAATCATCACTCTGCCCGCCGACGCGGAGCCGTGACGATTCGTCCCGAGCGCGGCGCCGCCTGGCGCGCTAGGCTCGCCATTGTCACATGAAGGGGGAGGCCAGAATGGGAAAATTTTTCTTCGCCGCGGCATTCGGACTGTCGCTCTTCGCCGCCGCCGCTATCGCGGGCGACGATACGGACGATCACAGCGCGCATATGAAGCAAATGAACATGGAGCATATGAAAATGTCGCCCAAGATGAGCGACACGCGCCAGGAGGTCGACCTTCCGGCGCCGATGCGGGCGCATATGCTCGCCAATATGCGCGGACATGCGGAGGCGGTCGCCGAGATCCTGGCGGCCTTGGGCAAGGGCGACGGCGCGGGCGCGGCGAAAATCGCCGACGCGCGCCTCGGCATGGCGTCGTCCGGCGCGGCGGCGTGCAAGCCGAACGCCAAGAGCGGCGAACTCGGCGATATGCCGGCGATGATGGCGCATCACATGCCCGACGAGATGCGTGCGCTCGGTCTGACGATGCATGAGCAGGCGAGCAAATTCGCGCAGGAGGCGGCCAAGATCGGGCCCGGCGGCGACATGCGGCCCGCGCTTGCCGAACTGTCGCAAGTCGTGCAAGCCTGCAACGCCTGCCACGCCACCTATCGCCTCGACTAGCGCGCGTGCGGCGATCACGTCATCTGGATTTGGGGGAATTCGCCCAAATCCAGCGTGATCTAGGAGCCGACGGTGCGCATCGCGACTTGGAACGTCAATTCTGTCAGGCAGCGCCTCGCGCCGCTTCTCGCCTTTCTGCGCGAGGCCGCGCCGGACGCGCTGTGCCTGCAGGAAACGAAGTGCGAGGATCACGTTTTTCCGCGACTCGAAATCGAAGACGCCGGATATAACGTCGCTGTCCACGGGCAGAAGGGATTCAACGGCGTCGCGATCCTTTCAAAGTCGCCGCTTCAGGACGTCACTCTCGGTCTGCCGGGCTTCGACGGCGAGGCGCAGTCGCGTTACATTGAAGCGGTCATCGCCGACGGCGCCGGCGGCGTCATGCGCGTCGCCTCGATCTATGCGCCAAACGGCAATCCGCCGCACACGCAGAAATATCTCTATAAGCTCGCCTTCATGGAGACGCTGACGCGCCATGCTGAGGCGCTGCTTCGCCTCGAAGAGCCGACGGTTCTCGCCGGCGACTATAATGTCATCCCGGAGGCGCGGGACGTCTATGAGGCGTCGGCCTGGATTGGCGACGCGTTATTCCTGCCGCAGACTCGCGCCGCTTATCAGCGCCTGGTCAATCTCGGCTATGCGGACGCTCTTCGAGCGACCTCCGATGAAGGCGGCCTCTACACATTTTGGGATTATCAGGCCGGCGCCTGGCAGAAGAACAAGGGGCTTCGCATCGATCATCTTCTGCTCTCGCCGCAAGCTTCTGATCGGCTGGCGCGGGTGGAGATCGTCAAATCGATGCGGGCCGGCGACAAACCTTCCGATCACGTCGCGATCTACGCCGATTTCGCCGCGTGATCGAGTAGACCGAGCGCGCCGCCGCTGCGCCAGAGCACATAGAGCGCCACCGCGAAGATGACCGTCGCGAAGACGGCGCTCAGCGCCCCGCGCATCTTCGACAGCCGTCGCGCCGCGGCGGCGCCGATCAGCCCGCCAAACGCGCCGCCGAGCACGAGCGTCGCTGCAAGCTCCCAGTCCACGAGGTCCGAAAAGGCGTAGTTCGCCGCCGTTGTCACCGCGAAGGCGGCGACGGCGACGAGCGACGAACCGATGGCGTTCAAGATCGGCATGTCGGAAGCAAACATCAGCCCGGGCACGATCAGGAAGCCGCCGCCGATGCCGAAGAAGCCCGAAAGCGCGCCGGCCGTAGCGCCCGCGCCGACGAGCCGCGGGAAATTCTCCCGGTTGAGCCTGACGCCTGGATAGCCCAGCGCGCCCCGGCGCCGCAGCATCAGATAGGACACGACGACCATCAGCAGCGCGAACAACGCGAGCAGCTTCTCGCCGTCGATGATCTTGCCGAGCGTCGAGCCGCCGAATGCGCCAGCAACCCCGAAGACTGCGAAGACAGAGGCGCAACGCCATTTAATGGTCCGTGCGCGCGCATGATTGGCAAGACTCATCAGAGCGTTGACGGCGACGGCCGCGGCGCTTGAGCCGATCGCGATATGTGGATTGGGCACGCCGACAAGATAGACGAGAAGCGGCACGGCCAGCACCGAGCCGCCGCCGCCGACGAGGCTCAGCGTAAATCCGACGAGTCCGCCGGAAATCAGACCCAGCGCCACATCGAGAGGGAGAGCCGGCAACACGTCGCTCCTTCGGCTATAATATTAGCTATTGCTTATTTAGCTATAACGCATATATCTGACGGCGCAAGCAGGAAAGGCGAAAGCACGAAACGACGAGAAGTGCTTGAGCGCTGCAAGAAGGAGAGATCGATGCCGCAGGCGCCGTCCGTGAGGGCCTTCTTCGACGAGCCCACCAACACGATCACCTATATCGTCAGCGACCCCGCCACGAAGCGGGCGGCGATCGTCGATCCCGTGCTCGATTATGACCCGGCGAGCGGCGTCGCCGATTCGCATTCGATCGACGCCATCCTCGCCGAGGCGGCGCGGGAAGGATTAACGATCGATTGGGTGCTCGAAACTCATGCGCACGCCGATCATCTTACCGCCGCCCAGATCGTCAAAACGGCGACGGGCGCGAAGATCGGCATCGGCGAACACATCGACAAGGTCCAGAAGATCTTCAAGCCGGTGTTCGGGGCTGAGGACGTAAAGGCCGACGGCGGCTGCTTCGACCACCTCTTCAAGGACGGCGAGCGGTTCAAGATCGGCGAGCTCGAGGGCGAAGCGATCTACACGCCCGGCCATACGCCGGCCGACGTCGCCTATAAGATCGGCGACGCGGTGTTTGTCGGCGACACGCTGTTCATGCCCGACTATGGGACGGCGCGCGCGGATTTCCCGGGCGGCGACGCGCATGCGCTTTACCAATCGATCCGCCGCATTCTCTCGCTGCCCCCGCAGACGCGGCTCTTCATGTGTCATGACTATAAGGCGCCGGGACGAGAATTCTACGCCTGGGAGACGACGGTCGCCGAGCAGCGCGCCAAGAACGTGCAGATCAAGGACGGCGTGAGCGAGGAAGACTTCGTGTCCGGGCGACAGAAGCGGGATCAGGAGCTTGCCGCGCCGCGGCTGCTGCTGCCGTCGATTCAGGTGAACATTCGCGCCGGCAAGATTCCGCCGCCGCGCGGGGATGGCGCGCGCTTCTTGAGCATTCCGGTGAAGTTCAAAGGCGCTGCGGCCCAAGCCGGCTGAAAACTGAACGTCAGTTGCGTTCGCGCAGATAGCCTTCAAGCATGGTGACGGCCGCGCTACGGTCGGCGTCGCTTGCGGAATTCAGCGCTTCAGCGTGCAAATCGGCGATCCATTGGTCGCGGGTCGCGCCGCCAGCAGCGTCGCGCGCCAGCGTCAGAAACATGAGTCCGCGCGCGCGTTCGGGTTCGCCGCTCGCCTCGCCGGTGAACATCATCCGGCCGAGCATCGCCTGCGCCTGCGGATGGCCCTTGCGCGCTGCGAGCTCCAGCCAATTCACGCCCTGGCGGACGTTCTTCTTCACGCCGGTCCCTTCGAGATACATTCGCGCCAGATTGTACTGCGCGTCGGCGTTGCTGAAATAGGTCGCCGCATAACGGAACAGATCAAACGCGCGATCGAGATCGGGCTTGATCTTTCCGCTTGGAACGCCGTCACGCAGATAAACGCCCACGGCGACGAAGGCGCTTGCCGCCATCGAACGTTCGCGCGGATCCGGCTCGTCGTCGGCGTAGTGGTCGACGATTTGCGCGAAATATTCATAGGCCTTGGCGTCGTCGCGAACGACGCCGTCGCCTTCGGCGTACATTCGGCCAAGCTTCCATTTGGCCAGCGGCTCGCCGCCCTCGGCGGCGTAACGCAGCGCGGCGATGGAGGTCGCGGCGTCGCCGGCATGGTAGCTCTCGAGTCCGGCGCGCAGCGCCGCGCGCGGATCCTTGAACATCGGCAGAGGCTGCGACTCGGCTCTCGCGGCCGTTCGAGGCGCGTCAAGAGCGGGCGCCGGCGCGACAAACGCCGTCACCAGCATGCCCAGGCTCGTCGCGAACAGGCAGAGCGGCAAAGCCGCGCGCTTCTTGCGCGTAAAGGCTGAGTTCACGCCCGTATGAACGCTTCCGACCATAATGTTCCGACTTTCCTCACCCCAGAAGACGCCCGACGTCTTTAAGGCCATACGCCAGCCGTCACCGCTGATCAGCGAGAAGGAAAGAAGGAACCTGCGGCCGAAAGCGAAATCTTTCGGCGCCTGTCTCCGCATCTCGAATGAGCTTGTGACCCGATCACCTTAGCTCAGCTTTTGTGTCTGAAAAGGGGCTGGCGCAGCGACAATCGTGAGCAAGATGCTAATCTGCCGTACTGTTGCAATCAGATCACATGACTGTTGCAAAAATGCAGCAGCGCATCGAGGCGGCGCGTCGTCCTGACGCAAGCTCGAATGAGAGGCGCCGATACCCAGCGGGCCGCGCTTGTGCTTTCATGCGAACGAATCGACGGCTCCCCGCTTAAGGAAACCACATGCAGCTTCGACGCCTTATGCTCGCTACGGCCCTCGTCGGCGGGAGCGCCGCTTTCGCAACTTTGGCGCTTGCGGCGGGCGACGCCCAGCGCGGCGCGATCGTCGCGAAGCGATGGTGCGCGTCCTGCCATGTGGTGACGTCGGATCAAACCAGCGCCTCGGCCGACGCCCCGTCCTTCTTCGATATCGCCCAGCGACGCACGGACAGGAAGAAGCTTGGCCATTTCCTGATGGATCCGCATCCGCCGATGCCCGACATGCATCTCTCGCGCAGGGAGATCGACGACATCGTCTCCTATATCCGTAGCCTCGACCCGCGTCCGCAGCCCGCGCCCGAACCTGACGGCAAGGACAAGGAGCTTCCCAAGAACGGGTAAGAGGCGGCTTCGCTTTACGCCGCTTTGCGAGCGCGTTAGAGCGGGCAATGGCCTATATCGTCAAGGAAGCCTTCAAAACCCTGCAGGGCGAGGGCGTCAACGCGGGCCGCGCCGCGGTCTTTTGCCGCTTCGCCGGCTGCAATCTGTGGAGCGGGCGCGAAGCGGACCGCGCCGCCGCGCAGTGCCGGTTCTGCGACACGGATTTCGTCGGCTTCGAGGGCGAGGGCGGGGGAAAGTTCGCCGACGCCACGGCGCTTGCCGGCCATTTGGCGAGGCTGTGGGGGGAGGGCCGCGCGCAACGCTTCGCGGTGCTGACCGGCGGCGAGCCGATGCTGCAGATCGATGAGGCTTTGGTTTCGGCGCTGCACGGGCAAGGATTTGAGATCGCCATTGAGACGAACGGCACGCTGCCCGTCATCTTTGGGATCGACTGGATCTGCGTGTCGCCCAAGGCCGGCGCGCCGCTGGCCCAAACGCGCGGCGCCGAATTGAAGCTGGTCTTCCCCCAGCAGGGCGTCGACCCCGCCGCCTATGAGCGGCTCGACTTTACGCATTTTCTGCTGCAGCCCATGGACGGCCCGGATGTTTCGCGCAATACGGATGCCGCGGTCAGCTACTGCCTGGCGCATCCGCGCTGGCGTCTGTCTTTGCAAACTCACAAGGCGATCGGGGTGAAGTGACGGTGTCGAGTTTCGAGGTCTTTCGGGAGTTTTATTTCGAGGCGGCGCACGCGCTCTACGATCCCGAGGCTCCAGAGGGCGGCAAATACCGCAATCTGCACGGCCATTCCTTTCGCGTGCGCGTCACCCTGCGGGGCGAGCCCAGCGTCGAAGAACAATGGGTGATGGACCTCGGCAAGCTTGGCCGTAGGCTGGCGGAGCTGCGCGAATGCCTCGACCACTCGTTTCTCAACGACCTTGAAGGGCTTGGGAAGCCGACGCTCGAAAATCTCTGCGCCTATATCTGGCGCGACCTCGCGCCCACATTGCCGGGTCTTGCCGAAGTCGGCGTCTTTCGCGACAGCTGTTTCGAGGGCTGCGTCTACAGAGGCGACTGACGGCGATTTTCCCGCGCTGCAGCGGGCTTGCGGCCGGTCTGCGGCGCATAGCCGCTATTGCGCAAGAGCGGCCCGGTCTCTACGGTTGAGCGCTCATTTTGTGCAAAACGCCCACCAGAGCGGCGACGTCAAAGGTCCGCAATCAATAAAGAGTGGGGAGCGAGGGAACCCTGAGGACATGGCGAACAACAAAGTCATTACCGCCGACGAGGCGATTGCGCTCATTCGCGACAATGACGTCGTAACCACCACGGGCTTCGTCCAGAGCTGCATTCCCGAGGCCTTGCACGCCGCTTTGGAAAAGCGCTTCGTCGAGAGCCAGCATCCGCGCGACCTCACGCTGATCATGACCGCCGGCGCCGGCGACTCCAAGGGTCTCGGCACGGGACGCTTCCATCACGAAGGATTGCTGCGCCGGGTGATCGCCGCCAATTTCGGCCGCATGCCGAAAGTCGCGCAGGCGGCGCAGGAGAACAAGATCTGCGGCTACAATCTCCCGCAGGGCGTCATCTCGCAGCTCTACCGCGCCTGCGCCGCGGGCCAGCCGGGCCTCTTCTCCAAAGTCGGCCTCTACACCTATGTCGACCCGCGCTTTGGCGGCGGCAAGGTGAACGACCGCACCAAGGAGGACATGGTCAAATACCATAACATCATGGGCGAGGAGTGGCTGTTCTATATCGCCACCAAGATCGACGTCGCCTTCATTCGCGGCACCTCGGCCGATCCTTCCGGCAATATTTCGATGGAGCGCGAGGCGCTCGTGCTCGACAATCTCGCTCAGGCCATGGCCGCCCATAACAGTGGCGGGCTCGTCATCGCGCAGGTCGAGCGCATCGTCGAACAGGGCTCGATCAAGCCGAAAGACGTGCATATTCCGGGTATTCTCGTCTCGGCCGTGGTCGTCGCCGATCCGCCGGAAATGCACCGCATGAACTATGGCGTGATCCACAATCCGGCGCTTTCCGGCGAAATCCGCGTGCCGGTCGAGAAATTCGCCAAAATGCCGCTCGACGAGCGCAAGGTCATCGCGCGGCGCGCCAGTTTCGAGCTGCCGCCGAACGGCGTGGTTAATCTTGGCGTCGGCGCGCCGGAAGGCATCGCCGCCGTCGCCAACGAAGAAAAGATGACGCCCTACATCACGCTGACGACGGAAGCCGGAGCCATCGGCGGCGTGCTCGCGGCCGGTTCGAGCTTTGGGGCCGCGACCAACGCCGACGCGATCATTCAGCAGAACCAGCAGTTCGACTTCTACGACGGCGGCGGTCTCGACATGACCTGCCTCGGCATGGCCGAGTGCGACTTGCAGGGCAATGTCAACACGTCGAAATTCGGCGGACGCCTCAACGGCTGCGGCGGCTTCATCAACATCAGCCAGAACGCTCGCCTCGTCGTTTACGCCGGCACCTTCACCAATGGCGGACTGCGCGTCGAGATCGCCGACGGCAAGGTGAACATTCTGCAGGAAGGCAGGAACAAGAAGTTCCTCAACGCCGTCGAGCAGATCACCTTCTCCGGCAAATTCGCGCAAAAGCGCAAGCAGCCGGTCTATTACGTGACCGAGCGCTGCGTGTTCAAACTCGTCGACAAGGGGCTTGAACTGATCGAGGTCGCGCCGGGGATCGATATCGACAAGGACATCCTGGCGCATATGGATTTCAAGCCCATCATCGAACACGCCGAACTGATGGATAAGCGCATCTTCATCGACGAGCCGATGGGGCTGCTCGCCGACCTGATCAATCTCAACATGTCCGACCGCGTCACCTACGACGCCGACCGCAACATCCTGTTCGTCAATCTCGAAGGCTGGCACGCCCGCACCAAGAAGGACATCGACGATCTGCGCAAGACGCTGATCGAGGCGTCGGACAAGGTCGGCAAGCGCGTCAACTCGGTCGTCAATCACGACGGCTGGAAGATCAACGAGGCGCTCTACGACGATTACGCCGAAATGATCGACTATATGAGCCAGCGCTATTATCTGACGACGACCCGCTATGCGACGAGCGCCTTCGCGCGCCTGAAGATGAAGGAGGCGCTCTCCAAGCGCGGTCTGCAGCCGCATGTCTTCGAGCGGCGCGAGGCGGCGGAGAGCTTCCTCGAGGTCGTCAGCAAGGAAGAAGAAAAGGCCCCGGCATAACCCGGCCCGGCGGCTATTTTCGAGCCTTGAAAGGCGAGGGGCGAACGTCGCGTTCGGCTTCCGTCCGGAATCCTGCCCCTTTAGCTGCTGAAAAATAAAACAGGCCCCGTGGCGTAGAGCTCACGGGGCCGTTTTGCTTCTCTCGGAAGCTAGTCTGGATTGTCCAGTCCATGATCGGGCGCCCGATGCTTGGCCTTTGCCTTCGGCCGCCCGGAAGATTGTCGATTTGTCTCAGAGGATGGACGGATCAAGCAGCTGCTCCTGATCGCCCAGTGACCGGAACCAAACGCCGGTCAATTGGTATGACCCGGTGGCGTCATGCTCCTCTCGCAACACTGTTGCTCGGTTCGGCCCATCAACAGGGGGTTTCTGAGCCTATCCTGAATCGCGTTCGCGTCGAGGTCCCGCCCGAGCGAGCCTGCCGATCATGCTGTCGGATCGACAGGTGCGATGTAACAAAAGATGAACCTGGTTTGGGATTCGGTCAAGAACATTCCGTCGTCAAAAAACGGCGACCGTGGTTGCACCCAGTAAATTTGACGTATATAGATATCTTTATGTCTAACGCAGAAATCAGGAAGTCCGTCGCCACATTGGCCCTCGACCCGACGCTTGCGGCGCTGAACGCCGCTGGAGAGGAGACGCGCCTGCGTCTTCTGGCGTTGCTCGCCCAGTCGGAGCTGACGGTCAGCGAGGTTGTGGCGATCCTGGGCCAGTCTCAGCCGCGCGTCTCGCGCCATCTCAAGCTCCTCGTCGAGGCTGGCCTCGTCGAGCGCCGCCGCGAAGGGGCGTGGGCCTTTTTCCGTCTGTCGCCGGCCGGCCCGGCGGGCGCCCTCGCGCGCGCCATTGTCGGTTGGCTGGAGGCTGACGACGCGCTTCTCGCCGGCGATCGCGCCAGACTCGCCCAGGTGCGCCAGGCGCGCGCCGAGAACGCCGCGCGCTATTTCGCCGCGCATGCCGAGGAGTGGGACCGCATTCGCGCGCTGCACGTCCCCGAGGAGAGCGTCGAGGAGGCGATGCGCGAGGTCGTGGGCGAGAGACCGGTGCGCAATCTGCTCGATCTTGGCGCCGGCGCCGGACGGATGCTGGAGCTGTTCGCGCCCCAGGCGGAACGCGCCGTCGGCGTCGATCTTTCCTCCGCCATGCTTGGCGTCGCGCGGGGTCGTCTCGAAGAGACCGGCTTCGACAATGTGCAGCTGCGCCAGGGCGACATCTACGCGCTGCCGATCGAGCGCAACTCCATCGACCTCGCGATCATGCATCAGGTTCTGCATTTTCTCGACGATCCAGGCCGCGCCCTGCGCGAGGCGGCGCGGGTGCTCGCCCCCGGCGGCCGGCTGCTGGTCGTCGACTTCGCGCCGCATCAGGAAGAGACGCTGCGCGACAAGCACGCACACCGCCGCCTCGGCTTTTCCGACGCTGAAATCACCGGACTGCTCGCGCAAGCCGGCCTCGACATTGTTCAACGCCGGCAACTGGCGCCCGACCCTCGCGAAGGCGCCAAGCTCACCGTGTCCTTGTGGCTGGCGCGCGATCCGCGCGTCATCGCCGATCCCATTCCCACAGCATCTTATGAGACAGCCTGATGTTTAACGCTCTTCATCCCACGGCGTCGCCCAACCAATTTGCGATCTCCTATGAATTCTTCCCGCCTAAGACGCCGGAGATGGAGACGCAACTCTGGCAGACGATCAATCGGCTGGCGGCGCTCAAACCGCATTTCGTCTCCGTCACCTATGGCGCAGGCGGCACCACCCGCGAGCGCACCCATTCGATCGTCGCGCGCATCGTGCGCGAGACTGAAATGAAGCCAGCGGCGCATCTCACCTGCGTTTCCGCCGCGCGCGAAGACGTCGACGCGATCCTGCGCGATTATTGGGACGCCGGCGTTCGCCATATCGTGGCGCTGCGCGGCGATCCGCCGACAGGCGTCGGGTCGAAATTTGAGGCGCATCCGAAGGGCTACGGCACGTCGACCGATCTCGTGAGCGGCATTCGTCGGATCGCGGATTTTGAGATTTCCGTGTCGACCTATCCCGAAGGCCATCCGGAAAGCGCCTCGATCGAACAGGATCTCGACGCGCTTCAGGCGAAGGTCGACGCCGGCGCGACGCGCGCCATCACGCAGTTCTTCTTCGACAATGACGTCTACTTCAAATTCCTCGATAAGGCCCGCGGGCGGGGAATCACCATTCCGATCGTTCCCGGCATCATGCCGATCCGCAATTTCAAGCAGGTCGCCGGCTTCGCGCAAAAGGCCGGGGCGAGCGTGCCGCGCTGGCTCGCCGAGCGCTTCGACGGACTGGACGAAGACCCGGAGACTCGCGCGCTCATCGCCGCCACGACGGCCGTCGAGCAGGTGATGAGCCTGGCGCGCGCCGGCGTCAATGAATTCCACTTCTACACCAACAATCGCGCCGACCTCGTCTTTGCCATTTGCCATTTGCTTGGCGTGCGTCCCGTTCGTGAAAAGGCCATCGCATGATTTTCGACAAAGCTTACGGCCCCAAAATTCTCCAGACTTTGGAAGAAGCCGCGTCGCGCCGAATCCTCATTCTCGACGGCGCCATGGGCACGATGATCCAGCGCCACAAATTCGAGGAGGCCGACTTCCGCGGCGCGCGCTTCACAGATCACGCCAAGGACTTGCGCGGCAACAACGACCTGCTGACGCTGACGCAGCCCGACGCGATCAAGGCGATCCATGTCGCCTATCTCGACGCCGGCGCAGACATCATCGAGACCAACACGTTTTCGTCGACGACGATCGCTCAGGCCGACTACGGGCTCGAACATCTCGCCTTCGAACTCAATTGCGAGGGCGCGCGGCTGGCGCGGGCGGCGGCCGACGAAGTCGCGGCGAAGACCGGCGTGCGCCGTTTCGTGGCGGGTTCGCTCGGCCCAACCAATCGCACCGCGTCGATCTCGCCCGACGTGTCGAACCCGGGCTTTCGCGCCGTCACCTTCGACGAGCTGCGCGCCGCCTATAAGGAAGCCGCGCTTGGCCTCATCGAAGGCGGCGCCGACATTCTTCTCGTCGAAACCGTCTTCGATACGCTGAACGCCAAGGCGGCGCTTTATGCGCTCGAGGACGCGTTCGACGAGGTCGGAACCCGTTTTCCGATCATGATCTCCGGCACGATCACCGATCTCTCGGGCAGGACTCTGTCCGGTCAGACGGCGATCGCCTTCTGGAACTCGCTCGCCCATGCCAAGCCGTTTTCGATCGGCTTCAACTGCGCGCTCGGCGCCCGCGAGATGCGTCAGCACATTGCCGAGATCGGCCGCGTCGCCGACACGCGTGTCTGCGCCTTCCCCAACGCCGGCCTCCCCAACGAATTCGGGCTTTACGACGAAAGCCCCGAATATATGGCGGAGCTCGTCGGCGAATTCGCGACCGCCGGTCTCGTCAATGTGCTTGGCGGCTGCTGCGGCACGACGCCGGACCATATCGCCGCGATCGCCGGCGCCGTGAAGGGCGTCGCTCCGCGCGCGATTCCGACGATCGAGCCGATGCTGCGTCTTTCTGGATTGGAGCCCTTCACGCTGACCAAGGACATTCCCTTCGTCAATGTCGGCGAGCGCACCAATGTCACCGGTTCGGCGAAGTTCCGCAAGCTCATCACCAATGGCGACTATGCCGCGGCGCTGGACGTCGCGCGTGATCAGGTGGCGAACGGCGCGCAGGTCATCGACGTCAATATGGACGAAGGCCTGCTCGATTCCGAACGCGCCATGGTGGAGTTCCTTAACCTCGTCGCCGCCGAGCCCGACATCGCTCGCGTGCCGGTGATGGTCGATTCCTCCAAATTCGCGGTGATCGAAGCCGGCCTCAAATGTCTGCAGGGCAAGGGCGTCGTCAATTCGATTTCGATGAAGGAAGGCGAAGAGAAATTCATCGCCGACGCGCAAAAGGTGCGCCGCTATGGCGCCGCCGTCGTCGTCATGGCCTTCGATGAAAAGGGCCAGGCCGACACGCTCAAACGCAAGACCGAGATTTGCACCCGGGCCTACAAAATCTTGACCGACATCGTCGGCTTTCCGCCCCAGGACATCATCTTCGATCCCAATATTTTCGCGGTCGCGACCGGCATCGAGGAGCATGAGAATTACGGCGTCGACTTCATCGAGGCCACGCGCGTCATCAAGCGCGATCTGCCGCATGTGCATGTGTCGGGCGGCGTGTCGAACCTGTCCTTCTCATTCCGCGGCAATGAACCCGTGCGAGAAGCGATGCATTCGGTGTTCCTCTATCACGCCATCCAGGCAGGCATGGATATGGGCATCGTCAACGCCGGCCAGCTTGCGGTCTATGGCGAGATTGATCCCGAACTGCGTGAGCTTTGCGAGGACGTCGTCTTGAATCGCCGCAAGGATTCGACCGAGCGCCTCGTGGAACTGGCTGAAAAGTTCAAGGGCGCGGCTGGCAAGACACAGGAAAAGGACGCCGCCTGGCGCGACAACACCGTCGAGAAGCGTCTCGAATATGCGCTGGTGAACGGCGTCACCGATTACGTCGAAGCGGATGTGGAAGAGGCGCGTCAGCGTTCGACTCGGCCATTGGACGTCATCGAAGGCCCGCTGATGACCGGCATGAATGTCGTCGGCGATCTCTTTGGCACGGGCAAGATGTTCCTGCCGCAGGTCGTCAAATCGGCGCGTGTGATGAAACAGGCGGTGGCCTATCTCATGCCCTTCATGGAGGCCGACAAGAGCGAACGCTCCACTGCCGGCAAAATCCTGCTGGCGACGGTCAAGGGCGACGTGCACGACATCGGCAAGAATATTGTCGGCGTCGTGCTCGGCTGCAACAACTTCGAGGTGATCGACCTTGGCGTCATGACGCCCTGCGCGAAAATTCTGGAAGTAGCCAAGAAGGAAAAGGTCGATCTCATCGGTCTTTCCGGCCTCATTACGCCGTCGCTCGACGAGATGTGCTTCGTCGCCTCTGAGCTCGAGCGCGAAGGTCTCGACACGCCGCTCCTTATCGGCGGCGCGACGACAAGCCGCGTGCATACGGCGGTGAAGATCAGTCCCAATTATCGTCGCGGCCAGGCGGTCTATGTCACCGACGCGAGCCGCGCCGTCGGCGTCGCGCAGGCGCTCGTCTCCGAGAAGACGCGCCCCGATTATGTGGCGCAGACGCGCGCCGAATATGAGCGCCTGGCGGAAGCGCATGCGCGCGCGCAGGCCGACAAGCTGCGGGTGCCGCTCGCGCAGGCGCGCGCCAACGCTTATAAAATCGACTGGGCCGCCTATGAGCCGCCGAAGCCCTCCTTCAGCGGCGCGCGGGCCTTTGCGAGCTACGACGTCGGCGAGCTTGTTCCCTACGTCGACTGGACGCCGTTCTTCCAGACCTGGGAATTCAAGGGCCGCTATCCGTCGCTGCTCGACGATCCCGAGCGCGGCGAGGCGGCGCGCACGCTGTACGACGACGCCCGCGCCATGCTGAAGCGGATTGTCGAGGAGCGCTGGTTCACGCCGAAGGCCGTTATCGGCTTCTGGCCGGCGAATTCCATCGGCGACGACATCGCGCTCTACAATGGCGAGTCGCGCAATGAGCGGATCGCGACGCTGCACACCCTGCGCCAGCAATTGCAAAAGCGCGACGGCAAGGCCAATCTCGCGCTCGCCGATTTCGTCGCGCCCAAGGAGAGCGGCAAGGCGGATTATGTCGGCGCCTTCGTCGTGACCGCCGGCGCGGAAGAAGAAAAGATCGCCGCCCGCTACGCCCGCGCCAATGACGACTATGGCTCGATCATGGTCAAGGCGCTCGCCGACCGCATCGCGGAAGCTTTCGCCGAGCGCATGCATGAGCGCGTGCGCAAAGAGTTTTGGGGCTATGCGCGTGAGGAGGATTTCGCGCCAGATGCATTGGCCGGCGAGCCTTACGCCGGCATTCGCCCGGCGCCCGGCTATCCGGCGCAGCCCGATCACACCGAAAAGGCGACGATCTTCGATCTGCTCAATGTCGAAAAACGCACCGGCGTGAAGCTGACCGAAAGTTACGCCATGACGCCGGCCGCTTCCGTCAGCGGGCTCTATCTGGCGCATCCGAGCGCGCATTATTTTGGCGTCGCCAAGATCGAGCGCGATCAGATCGAGGATTACGCCCGCCGCAAGGGCATGGAGGCGCGCGAGGTCGAACGCTGGCTCGCGCCGATTCTCAACTACGCGCCCGTCGCCGCGGAAGCGGCGGAGTGATATCGAAACGATTGGCCTGTCATTCCCGGCGGACCGGAGGTCCGACCGGGAATCCAGAGCCAATTCAAGAACGCTGACGTATTTCTGGATTCCCGATCGCTTAGCAAGCGAAGCGTCGGGAATGACATCCGAACTGTCCAAGCGGATTCAGCATGACGGGCGCCTCGGACGATCCTTGCGACCTTGCCCGCTTCGTCGCGGCGCAGAAAGCGGTTTACGCTCAGGCGACGGCGGAGCTCGCCGCCGGCCGCAAGCGCAGTCACTGGATGTGGTTCGTTTTTCCGCAGCTCGAAGGGCTGGGCGCGAGCGCCATGGCGCAGCGCTACGCCATCCGCTCGCTCGCCGAGGCGCACGCCTATCTCGCGCATCCTCTGTTGGGCGCGCGGCTGAAGGCGTGCGTCGGACTGGTCAACAAGTTCGAGGGACGCAGCGCGCATGAAATCTTCGGCTCTCCCGATGATTTGAAGTTTCATTCGTCGATGACCTTGTTTGCCGCGGCGGCGCCGCAAGAGCCGCTTTTCGGCGAGGCTCTGGACAAATATTTCGCCGGTCGCCGCGATCCCTTGACCCTGGCAAAATTATAAGTTTCGTTGAAATCAATGCGCCGAGAGTGGGCGCTATCCGGAGTTCTAATGTCGATCATCAACGTCGCCGACAGCCGTCAGACATTGAAGCTGTTTCCCTGGGCGCTCGTGTTCGCCCTCGTGCTGTTCTCGCTTTACACGCTCGCGGTCTCGCGCGGCGAGAACGTCAACGCCATGTGGCTCGTCACCGCGGCGATCGGAACCTACGCCATTGGCTATCGCTTCTATTCGCGCTTCATCGCCGAGCGGGTGCTGGGGCTCGATGCGCGCCGCCGCACCCCCGCGCTTCGCCGCAATGACGGGCTCGATTATGTGCCGACCGACAAATGGGTGCTGTTCGGCCACCATTTCGCGGCCATCGCCGGCGCCGGACCGCTCGTCGGCCCCGTGCTTGCGGCGCAGATGGGCTATCTGCCCGGAACATTGTGGCTCCTGACCGGCGTCATCTTCGCCGGCGCCGTGCAGGATTTTCTCGTCCTGTTCATCTCGACGCGCCGCGACGGCCGCTCGCTCGGCGATCTCATCAAGACCGAGATGGGGCGCGTGCCCGGCGTCATCGCCATGTTCGGCATTCTCACGATCATGATCATTCTGCTCGCGGTGCTGGCGCTCGTCGTCGTCAAGGCGCTCGCCGACAGCCCCTGGGGCGCGTTCACGGTCTTCGCGACGCTGCCGATCGCCGTTTTCATGGGCGTCTACGGCCGTTATCTGCGGCCGGGACGGATCGGCGAAATGTCGGTGATCGGCTTCGTTCTGCTGCTCTTGAGCATCGCCTTCGGCCGCACCGTGTCGGAGAGCGCGATGCTTGCGCCGCTCTTCTCCTTCAAGGCCGAGACCCTTGCCTTCATGCTCATCGGCTATGGCTTCGTGGCTTCGGTCTTGCCGGTGTGGCTGTTGCTGGCGCCGCGCGACTATCTGTCGACCTTCCTGAAGATCGGCACGATCATGTCGCTCGCGATCGGCATTTTCATCGTCTGGCCCGATCTCCAGATGCCGGCGATCAGCCGCTTCATCGACGGCACGGGCCCGGTCTTCGCCGGCAGCGTCTTCCCGTTTCTGTTCATCACCATCGCCTGCGGCGCGGTGTCGGGCTTTCATGCGCTTGTGTCCTCCGGCACGACGCCCAAGATGATCGGCGACGAGACGCAGACCCGTTTCATCGGCTATGGCGCGATGCTGATGGAATCCTTCGTCGCCGTCATGGCGCTCATCGCCGCAAGCGTGCTGGAGCCCGGCGTCTATTTCGCGATGAACAGCGCGCCGGCGCTGATCGGCGCGACGCCCGATTCCGCCGCGGCGGCGATCTCCTCTTGGGGGTTCGCGGTCACGCCGGAGACGCTGTCGAGCGTCGCCGCCGAGGTCGGCGAGAAGACCATATTGTCGCGCACCGGCGGCGCGCCGACGCTCGCCGTCGGCATGGCGCATATTCTCTCCTCGGCTGTCGGCGGATCGGCTGCGAAAGCCTTCTGGTATCATTTCGCGATTCTTTTCGAAGCGCTCTTCATCCTCACCACGATCGACGCCGGCACGCGCGTCGCGCGCTTCATGATCCAGGATCTCTTCGGCGCCTTCTTCCCGGCCTTCGGCAATACGCGCGCCTGGGCGCCGAACCTCGCCGCGACCGCCATCGCCGTGAGCGGCTGGGGCTATTTCCTCTATCAGGGCGTGATCGATCCGCTTGGCGGCATCAATACGCTGTGGCCGCTGTTCGGCATCGCCAATCAGATGCTGGCGGCGATCGCGCTGACGCTCTGCGTCGTCGTGCTCTATCGGATGAAACGCGAGCGCTACGCCTTCGTCGCCATCGCGCCGACGGCGTGGCTCTATATCTGCACGCTGACGGCGGCCTTCGAGAAGATCTTCCACGACGATCCGCGCATCGGCTTTCTGGCGCACGCCAGAAAATTCGCAGCGGCCGCCGATAAGGATCAGTTGCTGGCGCCGGCGAAGACTCTCGCCGAGATGCAGCGCGTCATCTTCAACGACTATGTCGACGCCACGCTTTGCGCGATTTACGTGACGCTGGTTCTGGCGATGCTCGGCTTCGCCGTCAGAGCCATCCGCGCCGCGCGGGCTGCGCAACATGTCACCACGCGGGAGACCGAGGATGAATTGCACGATCTGCAGCCTGCCGGGGCTTGATCTCAATCGACTCGCGCGCAAGCTCCGCGACGGCGCGAAGCTGATGGTCGGCCAGGGCGATTACGACGCCTATGTCGCGCATGTCCGCGCGCGGCACGAAGACGCGCCGATCATGACGCGCGACGAATTTTTTCGGGCGCGTGAGAATGCGCGTTTTGGCGCGGGCGGCGCGCGCGCATTTCGCTGCTGTTGATCGCGACTCGGCAATGACGTGTGTCGCGGGCTGAGATAATGTTGCTTATGGCCCCGCCAGAAACCCGCGCCGAGCTTCTTGCGCTTCTCGACTGGTACGTCGAAAGCGGCGTCGATCTCGCGCTCGATGAGACGTCGCACGACCGCTACGCGGACAGCGCGCGGGCGAGAGTTGCGTTGCTTCCAGAAGCGGCGGAATCGGCGGCTCCTTCGACCTCGCCGCGGGCGGCTGCCGAACGCCCGCGGCGCGCCGCGGCGCCGATCGCCGCGCCGGATGAGGCCATTCGCGCCGCGGAGCAGGAGGCGTCCAGCGCGCGCGATCTTGACGAGCTCGCGGCGCGTCTGGCCGATTTTCCGCATGCGCCGTTTCGCGACATGGCGCAGCATTTTCTGTTCGGCGCCGGCGCGCCCGGAGCGCGTCTCATCGCCTTCGACGCCGCGCCGGGCGTGACGGAAGAAACAAGCGGCGAGGCGTTCAGCGGGCTTTCGGCGAGGCTCCTCGACAATATGCTGGCGGCGATCGGCTTCGATCGCTCAAGCGCCACTCTCGCCTATGTCTCGCCCTGGCGCCCGCCCGGCGATCGCGCGCTGAGCCCGCATGAAGCGGCGATCTTCGCGCCATTCGCGCGACGCCGGGTCGAATTGGCGCGGCCGGACGTTCTGCTGATTTTTGGCGAGGCGCCAGCGCGGATCATGCTGACGACGAACGAGCCGGTGGGAAAGCTGCGCGGCAAGGCGTTTGAAGCGCGCTGTGGCGCGCATGTCGCGCGCGCCTTCGTCTTTTCCAGTCTCGAGGCGATGCTGAAAAGCGCGGCGCTGAAGCCCGCCGCCTGGCGCGATCTGCGGAGGGCCGCGGAGGCGCTGCAAGAGCGTTGCTAGGGCCCCCTCCCTGTCCCTCCCCCGCTTCGCGGGAGAGGGGACGCAAACGATCAGCGTTCGCGTTGTTTTAATGAGGGCGGACTCTGCTCCCTCTCCCGCGAAGCGGGGGAGGGCTGGGGTGGGGGCGGACTTACTCCGCCGCTTCGCCTTTCGCGCCGCCGCCGAAGCGGCGCACGATGTAATCGTCGACGATGCGGGTGAATTCCTCGGCGATGCCCTCGCCGCGCAAGGTCATCGCCTTCTTGCCGTCGATGAAGACGGGCGCTGCCGGAGTCTCGCCGGTGCCGGGCAGCGAAATGCCGATGTCGGCGTGTTTCGACTCGCCGGGACCGTTCACGATGCAGCCCATCACCGCCACATTGAGCGTCTCGACGCCTGGATATTGCGCGCGCCAGGCCGCCATCCGCTCGCGGATATGCGCCTGGATGTCGCGCGCGAGTTCCTGAAACACGGTCGAGGTGGTGCGCCCGCACCCCGGGCAGGCCGCGACGAGCGGCACGAAGGTGCGAAAGCCCATGGTCTGCAGAATTTCCTGGGCGACGCGCACTTCGAGCGCGCGGTCGCCGCCGGGTTCGGGCGTCAGCGACACGCGGATCGTATCGCCGATGCCGTCCTGCAGCAGCACGCCGAGCGCGGCCGAGGACGCGACGACGCCCTTCGAGCCCATGCCGGCCTCGGTGAGGCCAAGATGCAACGCATAGTCGCTGCGCTGCGCCAGCATCCGGTAGCAGGCGATGAGATCCTGCACCGCCGAGACCTTCGCCGAAATGACAATGCGGTCCTTCGCAAGGCCGACTTCCTCGGCCCGCTTCGCCGACATCAGCGCCGAACGGGTCAGCGCCTCGCGCATCACGGCGCGCGCGTCGAGCGGTCTGTCGGAAGCGGCGTTGATGTCCATCAGATAGGTGAGCAGCTCCTGATCGAGCGAGCCCCAATTGGCGCCGATCCGCACCGCCTTGCCGTGCTTGGCGGCGAGTTCGACGATCGAGGCGAACTGCTTGTCCTTCTTTTCCTTGAAGCCGACATTGCCCGGATTGATGCGGTATTTGGCGAGCGCCTCGCCGCAGGCGGGATGATCGGCGAGCAGCTTGTGGCCGATGTAATGGAAATCGCCGACGAGCGGGACGTGGCATCCCTTCTGCGCGAGCTTCTCGAAAATATGCGGCACGGCCGCCGCCGCCTCGTCGCGATCGACGGTGATGCGCACCAGCTCCGAGCCCTGCTGCGCCAGCGCCAGAACCTGCGTCACGGTCGACTCGACATCCGCCGTATCAGTGTTGGTCATCGACTGGACGACGACCGGCGCGCCGCCGCCGACGATCACCGCGCCGGGGCCCGCGCCAACAGCCACCGCGCATGTGCGGTGGCGGGGCGCCGGTTCGGCGACGACCGGGTCGGGCAGGCGGGTCTCTGATGCGGCTTCGTTCATGGGGGTCGTTTCGGCGGTCGTTGCGGACGCCGATAGGTCGCCCGTAACGGCCGCAAGGTCAAGCGTCACCCGCTGTGCCGCGCCTAGGCGCTCGCCGGTTTCGGCGTCATCCAGGCGACAAAGGCGCCGCCCGGCTGTTGCAGCACGGCCATGCGGCCGACGCCGGGGATCTCGAAGGCGTCCTTGCAGATCGTCGCGCCGGCGGCCTTGGCCTTCGCCAGGCGCGCATCCACGTCATCGACGCCGATATAGGTCAGCCAGTGTTCTGGAACGCTCGCCAGTTCCGGGGCTTTCATCTCGAACATGCCGCCGACCCGCGCGCCCTGCGAACTGATGATCCAGTATGTGACGCCGTCCATGGGCGTTCCCTCGAAGCTCCAGCCGAGAGTTTGGCTGTAAAACTTCTTCGCCCGCTCGACATCGTGGACATTAAGTTCGTTCCAGCAGACCGCGCCATGTTTCGCCGGCGCGCCACAGTCATTGGCGTTGGACATAGCCTCTCCTCTTTCAGCTCAACATCGTTGCGGACGATCGGAAGGATTCGTCCCGAGGCGGTTGCCTATTTCGGCAGCAGGCCGAGCCGGCGCGCCGTCAGCCAGTCGACGAACCGCGCCGGCAATAGGCTGCGCAACGTGTAGCCCGTAAAACGATTTCTTACGATCGGGATGCGGACGGGCGGGCGCCGGTCGGTCAGCGCCCGCAACACGGCGCGCGCGACGACCTCGGGACCCGGCGCGCGGCGGCCCGCCTCGACAAGCCATTTCAGCATCCTCCGGCCTGGGGCGGCATAGGCCGTGCCCTCGAACATCGCGATATCGGTCTCTTCGGCCTTGTCCCAGATCGGCGTCGCGATCATCCCCGGCTCGATCAGGACGACGTCGACGCCATAGACCATCAGCTCGCGGCGCAGCACGTCCGACATGCCCTCTAACCCGAATTTCGATGCGGCGTAGGCGCCGAGAAAAGGCGCGGCGAAGCGCCCGGCGACCGAACTCATGTTGACGATGCGGCCGGGCGCGCCGCGTCGCGGTGCGCCGGCGCCGAGCAGAGGCGCGAAGGCCTGGATGATTCGAAGCTGGCCGATCACATTGATCTCAATTTGGCGGCGAAAGTCGTCGATCGGCAGATGCAGCAGCGGTCCGGGGACGGCGACGCCGGCATTGTTGACGAGGCCGGCGAGCGTTTCGCCGCCGAGCCGGGTCTCGACGTCACGCGCGGCGGCCGCGACGGCGTCGGCGTCGGTCACGTCGAAGAGGAGCGGAATGACGGACGCGCCATGATGCGCGACCAGCGCGTCGGCGTCGGCCTCCCTTCGCACTGAGGCGAAGACAAGAAACCCGTTCTCGACCAACAGGCTGACGCAGGCCGCGCCGATTCCCGTCGAAGCGCCCGTCACCACCACAGCCTTCAAACCCGTTCTCCCAGCGTGGCGACGAGGCGCGCAAGCGCGACGCGCGTTTCGCCGTCGGCGCGGCCGTCGACTTGGGTGCGGCGGAAATGGCGCTGAAACGCCTCGACCGCCTGGACCGTCTGCGCGTCATAGACGCCGGTTTGTTCCACGCGATAGCCGTAAGCTGCGAGGTCGCGCTGGAGCGACGCGACCTTGGCGCCCGCGTCGCCGAGCGAGACCGTCGTCGCGTCGAGACCCGGGTTTTGCCCGACCACCCGCCCGACGCCGCGGCGTGCGAGCTCCTCCCAGGGGAAGAACTCGCCGGGGTCCCGCTTGCGCCCAGGGGCGATGTCGGAATGCGCCAGCACGCGTTCGGGCGGTATTGCGTGCCGCCTGCAAATGTCCTTGGCGAGCGCCGCCGTCGCCTCGATTTGCGCCGCCGGATAGGGTCTGGGGTCGTCGTAACCCGGATGGACGACTTCGATCCCGATCGAGGCGGAGTTCATGTCCGTCTCGCCGGCCCAGTAGCTTATCCCGGCGTGCCAGGCGCGCCGCGACTCCAGCACGAGCTGCAGCACGCGGCCGTCCTCCTCGACGACATAATGCGCCGAGACCTCCGAGCGCGGATTGCAGAGCAGGGCGAGCGCCGCCTCCCCGGTTTGCATCCCCGTGTAATGGAGCACCAGCGACGAGATCGGCCGCAGGCGCGCGCCATGATTGGGCGAGGGGCAGACGCTCGCGCCCGAGTAGTCCGGCGCGAAGAAACTCTCGCCGTCGCGCCATGGCTGCGTCGCCGATCGCCATTCCCGCGCGCGCGCCTCCGGATCGGCGCTGCGCAAGATGTCGGTGACGACGCAGGCGCTGTCGGCGCCAGCGGCGAGCGCCGCGATGGCGCGCTCCGGGGTCAGTCCGCCGATGGCGACGAGAGGCGTCTCGCCGATCCGCGCCTTCCAGGCTCCGATCCGGGCGAGGCCCTGCGGCGCAAAGTCCATTTGTTTCAGCAGCGTGGGATAGATCGGGCCGAGCGCGACATAGTCCGCCTCGAGCGACAGCGTCCGGCCAAGTTCGGCTTCGTCATGGGTCGAGACGCCGATTCTGACGCCGGCGCGGCGCAACGCCGGGATGTCCGCCGCGTCGAGATCGCCCTGGCCGAGGTGGACGAAGTCGCAGCCTTCCTCCATCGCCAGCCGCCAGTAGTCGTTGACCACGAGCTGCGCGCCATGTCGCGCGCACATCTCCCGCGCTGTCGCGATCTGCGCGCGCAGGTCATGCTCGGCGCGATCCTTCACCCGCAGCTGCACGAGCTTAACGCCCTGCGGCAGCAGGCGGGAAAGCCAATCTGCGTCATCGACGATGAGATAAAAGGGATCGAGCCTCAGCGCCGCCACCTGCCGGTTCCCTACGCCAGTCTGTCGAAGGGACGGCCGATGAGGGGCGTCGAAGGCTCTGCCATGTCGCGCGGCGTCATCGGCTCCGCGAGGTGGCCGGCGCGGCCCGCTTCGATCGCGAGGGCGAAGGCGCGCGCCATCAAAACGGGGTCGCCGGCGCGCGAAACGGCGGTGTTGAGCAGCACGGCGTCATAGCCCATCTCTATAACGAGCGCCGCGTGAGACGGCGCGCCAAGCCCAGCGTCGACGATGAGGGGCGTCTCGGGAAAATGCGCGCGCAGCGCCCGCAAGGCGAAAGCGTCATTGACCCCGCGTCCGGAGCCGATCGGCGCCGCCCAGGGCATCAGCACGCGGCAGCCGGCGTCGAGCAGCTTTTCCGCCACCACCAGATCGTCGGTCGTGTAGGGAAAGACCTTGAAGCCGTCGTCGGCGAGCGCGCGCGCCGCCTCGACGAGCCCGAAGACGTCAGGCTGTAGCGTGTCCTCCTCGCCGATGACTTCGAGCTTGATCCAGTCGGTCGCGAAAACTTCGCGCGCCATTTGCGCGGTCGCGATCGCCTCCTTGGCGGTGCGGCAGCCGGCGGTGTTGGGGAGCACGCGCACGCCGACGCCGCGGATGAGGCTCCAGAAGGCCTCGCCCGCGCGCGCCCCACCGGCCTCGCGCCGGAGCGAGACGGTGACGATCTCGCATCCCGATGCGCGAATGGCCTCGGCGAGGATTGCTGGCGACGAATAGCGCGCGGTGCCGAGCAGCAGCCGCGAGGACAGCGCCACATCGTAAAGCGTCACCGGGTCATCATGGATCAAGCTTGCTCACCCGCCCTGTCTCGGCGTCACGATCTCGACGGCGTCGCCTTCGCGAAGCCGCGTCTCGGCACGGTCCTTGGCGCGCACGAATTCCTGGTTCAAAGCGGTGCCGACGGTCTTTTCATCATACCCCAGTTCGTCCAGCAGCATTTGCAACGTGGTCGCGCCCACATCCTGCGGCCGCCCGTTGATTTGAATCAGCATCCATCACCTCTGGGAAATACCCGTCGTTAACAACGACCTCAGCCGCGCGGCGCGCCAGCGCCGGGGCAAGGAGGAACCCGTGGCGGTAGAGCCCATTGATATAGAGTGTGCGACCCCGCTTCAAAAGACGGGGCAGATTGTCGGCGAAGGCAGGTCGCAGGTCCGAGCCGGTCTCGGCAATTTCAGCCTCGGCGAATGCCGGGTGGACCGCAAAAGCGGAGTTGACGAGTTCGACGACCGACCGCGCGGTGACCCGCGCGCGCTCCTCATTCTCGATCATCGTCGCGCCGACCATGAACAGTCCCTCGCCGCGCGGCACGACATAAACCGGCCGGCGCGGATGCAGCATGCGTATGGGACGCGCCAGGGAGATCTCGTCGCTGCGCAGAATCAGCATTTCGCCCTTCACGCCGCGCAGGCCGGATAGCGCGTCGCGCGCCGCGAAGCCGCGGCAGTCGATCGTCCAATCCGGGATTGTCGCCAGTCCGCCGGCGTGCTGCTGAAAATGCAGCGTCACATTCGGCGTTTGCGTGAGGCGCTCGGTCAGCGCGACGAGCGCCGCCCGGGGATCGAGATGCGCTTCTTGCCGAAAAAACAATGCGGCGTCGAAGCGCCCGGCGAGATCTGGCTCGAGCGCCGCGATTTCCTTTGCGTCCAGCGATTCGAAATTGCGCGTGCGCCGGGCGAAGTCGGCGAGCTCCGCCCGCTCCCGAGCCGGCGTCACGACAAGACTGCCGGCGACCGTCGCGACGCCGAGCTCGCGCGACCAGAAATCGAGCGCTTCTTCGCCGAGCGTCGCGACCAGGGGCTCGGCGCTTTCCAGTTCGCACCAGGGCGCGATCATGCCGCCGGCGAAGCGGGAGCAGCCGAGGCCCGGCGCCGACTCGCGCTCGACGATCTCTACCTCCACGCCCTTCCGCGCGAGCGCATAGGCGGCGCAGAGTCCGGCGACGCCGGCGCCGATCACGCGCGCGAGCATGAGCGCCGCCTTTCGGGAAATTTAACTGACACCGTCCCTCCGCCAGTCTCAACTGGATCAGGTTCGAAGGGTCGCCGCCCCCCGCGTTTTCGCGCGTCTTGCGGCCTCTCAGCCCCGTGGCGGCGTCGTTGGAGCGCCGCCGGGCGGGGCTCCCCCGGCGGACGTAGGCTGGCGCGAAGCGCTGAGGCAGTCAAGCGCTGCGCTCGACTCCTTTAGGTCGCCGCACCGCGCCGGGACTTGCCAGACGTCAAACGATGGCTCAGTTTGCGCAAAGAAAAGCGCGCGAAAAAAGCGCAGCATACCGGGAGAAAATCATGAGCTTCATCAGCAAAACGGCTAGCGTCCGCAGGACGTTGGCCGGCGCCGTTCTCTGTGGCCTGCTCGCCTGCGCGATTTCTGCGGCGCCGGCTGGCGCCGCGCAGCTCGGCGAATATTTTCCCATTCCGAATTCGCTGAGCCTCAGCGGGGTTCCGCGCGACTCGCTCCTGAAGATCCAGTCGAAATGGTTGCAGAACGGCCTCGACAATCTCAAGAAGGCGCGCGCTGAAGCCGACGCGGCGCTCGAAAAAGCGAAGTCCGACGCTCCGGACCAGGTCGCCGCGGCGGAGGAGAAGGTCAAGAAGCTCGATGCGATGATCGCCGAAACTCAGGAAGAACTCGCGCTGTCGGAGAACAGTGATTCGTCGCATGACATTCAACAAGCGCGCAAACGCAACTTGCTGCTCGCGCTCAATCAGTGGATCAATGAGCTCAATCGACTCGCCACAGAGCAGATGAAGATCGCGATTATGAAGGACGGCGCCGAGGCCATGGCGGCGCAAAACCGGAATTATCAATTGTCGGAACAGGCGGACAATCTCGAAAAAGCCAAGCGCGACCCGAGTTTCGAAGATTGGGGCGTGACGAAGTAATCTTAAGCGGGCAGTCCGGGGTCAGGACTCATTGACCGAGTGTGCCGCCGATGAGTTGAGGAGACGGGCGGCTGTCCGGCGAGCTTTCCAATGACCCCCACAATTACCGCCTTTGAACGGTCGCCCGATGGCGGCAAAGGTCTGGCGCGTGACATGCGCGTTCGCTGGGCGCTCGAAGAAGTGGGCCAACCCTACGACGTTAGTCTTCTTTCATTCAAAGCGATGAAGGAACCGGCGCATCTCGCGCTTCATCCTTTCGGGCAGATTCCGACCTATGAAGAAGGCGGTCTCGCCTTATTCGAGTCGGGGGCGATCGTGTTCCATATTGCGGAGCGCCATGCTGGCCTGCTGCCAGACGATGCGAATGCCCGGGCGCGCGCGATCACATGGATGTTTGCAGCGCTCAGCACGATGGAGCCCCCAATCGTTGATCTTGCATTCGCCAGGCTTCTGGAGCGCGACGAGGCCTGGTACGAGCAGCGTCTGCATGTCGTCGAGGATCGCGTCCGTAACCGGCTGGGCCAACTTTCCCTTCGCCTTGGCGATGCCGACTGGCTCGACGGCCCCTTCAGCGCCGGCGACCTGATGATGGCGTCTGTGCTGCTCAGGGTGAAAGCGTCGGATCTACTGGACCAATATCCGAACCTCTCCGCCTATGTCGCCCGCGGCGAAGCGCGGCCCGCATACAAGCGCGCTTTCGAGGCTCAATTGGCGGTTTTCACCGCCGCATCCTGGGCCTAGAGACCATCGTCCGGCGATGCGGCGGGCGGCGACAGTTCGCCATTGAGCTTCACGATCCGACGCGTCGCGTCGCCCAGCGCCTTGGCGGCGCGCGCCGACGCGGCGTCGCTCGCCTTGCGTGCGGCGTCGAGCTCGGCGCGCAGCGTAGCGAACTCGGCTTCCGTCGCCTGCGCTTTGGCGCGTGCGTCCGTCGCCTCGTCGGCGATTGCGAGCGCGGCCATCACGATGATGCGCTGCTCGCCGATCTCGCCGAAGCTCTCGCGCATCGACTGGATCTTGCTTTCCACGTAACGCGCGAGTTCTTCGATGCGCTGCTCCTCGCCCTCCTCGCAGGACATGCGATAGGTGCGACCGGCGATGGCGACGACGACGGCGGCCATGTCAATCCTCTTGGGTCGAGGCGAGGCCCGCCGCGCCGAGCGCCGCGGCGACGCCTTCGCTCGCGGCGTCAAGCCTTCGCAGCACCTCGTCGCGGCTCTTCTCCAGGGCGTTCTGCCGCGCTAACGCGGCGTCGAGATCGAGAGCGAGACGCGACCGATCGTCTTGCATGACGGCGAGTTCTTCTTCGAGTTCTCCGCTGGACAGCTCGTCTTCCAGCTTTGCGGCGACAGTGCGCTCCAGCTGAGCGAGCGCGGCCTGCAGCTCTGCGACGGCGGCCTCGAGCCTCTTGGCGTTTTCTTCGTCGCGCTTATCTGAATGGGTCATCGCCGGTCGCGTAAGGTGCATGGCTTTGCGGCGCGGCGAAGGCGCCGAACGATTCGCTTGCCAGCCTGTTCCTAGCATGAATCGCGCAAATCGAAACCGCGCCAATTGGCGCGACCTTGGCGCGTTGACAGGGGGGCGCGAGGTGCTATCACACGCTCGCCTCCAGAGCCCACAGGCTCGATGGCGAGGGCCGCGGAGTTCCGGCGGCGCAAGGAGATTTTCCAAATGACCGTGAGAGTGGCGATCAACGGATTCGGGCGCATCGGCCGCAACGTCCTGCGCTATATCATCGAGACCGGACGCACGGACCTCGAAGTCGTCGCCATCAACGATCTCGGCCCGGTCGAGACCAATGCGCATCTGTTGCGATATGATTCCGTGCACGGCCGCTTTCCGCATGAGGTGAAAGTCGCCGGAGACACGATCGACGTCGGCCGCGGCCCCATCCAGGTGACCGCCATTAAAAATCCGGCCGAGCTTCCCTATAAGGACCTCAAGATCGACATCGCGCTGGAATGCACCGGGCTTTTCACCGCGCGCGACAAGGCGAAATTGCTGCTCGACGCGGGGGCGAAGCGCGTGCTGGTTTCAGCGCCCGCCGAAGGCGCCGACATTACGGTCGTCTATGGCGTCAATCACGATAAGATCACCAAGGATCATCTCGTGATCTCCAACGCGTCCTGCACGACGAACTGTCTCGCGCCGGTCGCCAAGGTGCTGCATGATGCGATCGGCATCGACAAGGGGATCATGACGACGATCCACGCCTATACGGGCGATCAGCCGACGCTCGACACGATGCATAAGGATCTCTACCGCGCCCGCGCGGCGGCGCTGTCGATGATCCCGACCTCGACGGGCGCGGCGAAGGCCGTCGGACTCGTGTTGCCGGAGTTGAACGGCAAGCTCGACGGCTACGCCATTCGTGTGCCGACGCCCAACGTCTCGGCGGTCGATCTGAAGTTCGTCGCCAAGCGGGCGACGACGAAGGACGAGGTGCATGCCGCGATCAAGGCCGCCGCCGACGGCCCGCTCAAGGGCGTGCTCGGCTATACGAGCGAGAAGCTCGTGTCGATCGACTTCAACCACAATCCGCTCTCGTCCTGCTTCCATCTCGACCAGACCAAGGTCATGGACGGCACGCTCGTGTCGATCCTGTCCTGGTACGACAATGAATGGGGCTTCTCCGGCCGCATGACCGATGTGGCGAGCGTGATCGGCAAGCTTCTGTAAGCATCGTTCCACCACGCCGGCGCGGACCTTCGAGTCCGCGTTTGCCTTTCCAAGCCGCGATTGGACGCGCCACATGACCGCTTTCCACACTCTCGACGACGTCGACGTCAAAGGAAAGCGCGTGTTGCTGCGCGTCGATCTCAATGTGCCGATGGAGGACGGGCGCGTCACCGACGCGACGCGCATCGAGCGCGCCCTGCCGACAATCAACGAGATCGCGGGCAAAGGCGGCAGAGTCGTTCTGCTTTCGCATTTCGGCCGGCCAAAGGGCCAGCGCGTCGATGATGATTCGCTGCGCCACGTCGTCCCGACGCTCGAACATATTCTCAAACGCAAGATCGCTTTCGCCGACGACTGCGTCGGCGACGCTGCGGCGAAGATCGTCGACGGGCTCAAGGACGGCGACGTCGCATTGCTTGAGAACACCCGGTTCCACAAGGGCGAAGAAAAGAACGCCGCTGATTTCGTGGAGGCGCTCGCCGAGAATGGCGACATTTTCGTCAGCGACGCCTTTTCGGCTGCGCACCGCGCCCACGCGTCGACCGAAGGAATAGCGCACAGGCTGCCGGCCTACGCGGGCCGCGCCATGCAGGCGGAACTCGAAGCGCTGCAATCGGCGCTCGCCCATCCTGAGCGGCCGGTCATGGCGATCGTCGGCGGCGCGAAAGTGTCGACGAAGCTCGAACTCTTGGGCAATCTCGCCCTGAAGGTTGAATATCTCGTCATCGGCGGCGGCATGGCGAACACTTTCCTGGCGGCGCAAGGCAAGAGCGTCGGCAAATCGCTGTGCGAACATGATCTCGCGGGGGCCGCGCGGGAAATCCTCGTCAAAGCAGAGAAAGCCGGCTGCGACGTCGTGCTGCCGATCGACGCCACGGTGGCGCAAAAATTCGAGGCGCATGCGCCGTCGCAGATCGTCTCTGTCGATCATGTCGGCGAAAACGACATGATCCTCGACGTCGGGCCAAAATCAATCGCCCATGTCGAGTCGCTGCTCGCTGCGTGCAAGACGCTGGTGTGGAACGGCCCGTTTGGCGCGTTCGAACTGCCGCCCTTCGACGAGGGCACGAACGCCGTCGCGCAGACCGCGGCGCGGCTCACCGTCGCGGGCAAGCTGCTCTCGATCGCCGGCGGCGGCGACACCGTGGCGGCGCTCAATCAGGCGCATGTCGCGCAGGAATTTTCCTATGTGTCGACGGCCGGCGGCGCCTTTCTCGAATGGCTCGAAGGAAAGACGCTGCCGGGCGTCGCGGCGCTGACGCAATCTTCACAGCGCTGAAATCGCGACCGCTTGGTTCGCGTTTCTTGGGAAGGAACGCCTAGAGATGGGCGAGCGTGGCTTCGGCGGTCGAGACCGTCGCTTCGCTCGAATTCTCCTCGACATTGATCCATTTCACGACGCCGTCGTCGATCAGCGCCGCATAGCGCTTGCCGCGCACGCCAAGTCCGGGCGCGGTGAGATCGAGTTCGAGTCCAAGCGCTTTGGCGAAAGTCGCCGAACCGTCGGCGAGCGCGTCGATCTTGTCGCCGCCGCCCGACTCCTTCACCCAGGCGTCGAGCGCGAAAATGTCATTGACCGCCGTGACCGCCACCGCGTCCACGCCTTTGGATTTGATTTCATCCGCCTTGGCGATGAAGCCGGGCAGATGTTTCTTGTGGCAAGTTGGCGTATAGGCGCCGGGAACGCTGAAGAGCGCCACCCTGCGTCCCGCAAAATAGTCTTTCGTGGCGACCGGCTCAGGTCCATTCTTGCCCATGACGGTCAGCTTCACGTCGGGGAGTCGGTCTCCAGCTTTAATGGTCATGCACGATCTCGCTCTGATTTAGGGTAAGGCCCAGACTAGATAGCGCGCTTCCTGGCCTTGTGTCGCGTGCGCGGCGCGACTTGCTCGCAGCGCACTTGTGAGCTTCGCCGAGGCGAGGCAACATGCGCAAGCGGCCGGCGCAGACGATTCGCATCTGGAGGACGGGCCAATGTCGGATTCTTGGAATGAAGGCGGCGGCGAGACGCCGCCCTCCGCATGGGTATGGAGCCAGTATCGCGCCGTGTCGCCTGATTCACCCGATTCGCCTGCTCGACGCGCGCCGGTCCTCACAAAGAGGAGCGTGCAAACGCCGCCGTCGCGGCCCGCATCCGATCCGCCGCCGCCACGACGCTCCGGCGGGAGTGGGGGCGGGATCGCCTTCTTGGTGGCGCTCGCAATTCTGACTCTTGCCGCAGCGACGTGGTGGTTCGCCGCCTCGCGGTCGCAGCCTCCCGCTCCCGATGCGCAGCCCGCCGAAGAGAGCGGCGCGCCGAGCGCGCCGCCGCCCGAACCCGAGGTCGCGCCGCCGGCTGAATCCGTTACGCCGTCGTCACCGCAGGAGGCCGCCCCGCCGGCGCAGTCTGCGCCGCCGGCCGCGGCGCCGTCCGACCAGCGGGCGACGCCGGGCGCGACCACCGGCGCGAAGCGGAAAAAGCCGAAGAAAAAGCCGCGCTAAACGGCCTCGCCAACGCGCGCGGTTCAGGTGCGCCAGGGATGCTCGGGAAGGTCCCAAACGCCGAGCGTCTCGACGCCCGCCTGCGCGACCGCATGATCATTCTCCACGGCCGAACCGCTGACGCCGATGGCGCCGATCATCACGCCGTCAGCGTCGACGATGGGGAGTCCGCCGGGAAAGGTGATGAGCCCGTCATTCGAGTGCTCGATGCCGTAGAGCGGACCGCCCGGTTGCGACAGCTTGCCGATCTGTCCGGTCGGCATGCCGAAGAAGACGGCGGTCTTCGCCTTTTTCATCGCAATGTCGATGCTGCCGACCCAGGCGTCGTCCATCCGCTCGAACGCCTTTAGAACGCCGCCGGAATCGACGACGGCGATGCACATCTGAGTGCCGAGCTCGATGGCCTTCCGGCGCGCCGCGGCGATCGCTTTGTCCGCCTGTTCAATCGAAACATGCATTCGCCGATCTCCCTTTTGAAAAAACAGCGGCCCCTAGGGGTCGTCGATGACGAAAGTAGAGTGGTGGCGGCCCGAGCGACCCGACTGCGCGATTAGTTCGAAGGCGTTTCGAGCGCGCGGGAGATCAGCGCCTTGGCGTCCGCGCTGTCCCAGGCGGCGGGACCGTTCATCAGCCCGATCTGGCAGCCGTCCGCGCCGATCAGCAGCGTGGTGGGGAGACCCAGCGCTTTGCCCGATTGCTTCATCTCGTAGAAGAGGTTGGCCTTTGGGTCGCCGTAATAGGTCAGCGACTTGACGCCGGTCTCAGCGAGAAACGCCTTCGCTCTTTCAAGACGGGTCGTATCGACGTTGACGGCGATGACTTGAAAGTCCTGCCCGGCGAAGGCCTCTTGCAGCCGGTCGAGCGCCGGCATCTCGGCGCGGCAGGGCACGCACCAAGTCGCCCAGATATTGAGGAGCGCCGTCTTGCCCTTGAAAGAGCCGAGCGAAACCGGCGCGCCATCGGGTCCGTCGAAGGCATAGTCCGGCATCGGCTCCGGCTGTGTGGCGATCGTCATCGCCGCAACTTCGCCCTTGGCGAGATCTTTCAAAGTGGCGGCGATCTTGGCCGACGTCGCGCAGGCCGCGGTGACGTCGGCTGCCGGAGCGGCGCTCGGCTCGCCCCTGCCCGCGGGAGCGCCTTCATCCACCGCGCGTTCAGGCGGTTTCTTGCCGCCCATGCTGCCGATCACGTATAGAAACGCCACGCTTGCCGCGATCGTTATCAAGGCCGCCTTCGCGACAAATAGGAAAGATCGCTGGGGCGGCGGCGGTTTCGACATCAGGCGCAAGCTCCGAGGATAAAATGACGAGCAAGATATGGGGCGGCCGCTTCAAAAGCGCAACCGACGCGGTTCTGGAGGCGATCAACGTCTCGATCGACTTCGACAAGCGCCTCGGCCTGCAGGACGTCCGCGGCTCGCTCGCCCATGTCGCCATGCTCGGCGAAACGGGGATCGTGTCGCGCGACGACGCGGCGAAGATCGCCGATGGATTGGAGCGAGTCAAAGCGGAAATCGAGAACGAGCGCTTCCATTTTTCGCGCGCGCTCGAAGACATTCACATGAACGTCGAGTCGCGCCTTGCCGAGTTGATCGGCCCGACGGCGGGGCGCCTGCACACCGCGCGTTCGCGCAACGATCAGGTGGCGACCGATTTCCGCCTCTATATCCGCGATCAGATCGACGCGCTGGATGTCGAACTCGCCGATCTGCAGCTGGCGCTGGCGACCCGCGCGCGGGAAGAGGCGGCAAGCGTCATGCCCGGCTTCACGCATCTGCAATCGGCGCAACCGGTGACGCTCGGCCATCATCTCCTCGCCTATGTCGAAATGATCGCCCGCGACCGCGGACGGCTTCGCGACGCGCGCGCGCGCCTGAACGAATGTCCGCTCGGCGCAGCCGCGCTCGCCGGGACGAGCTTTCCGATTGACCGCGCGATGACGGCGCGCGCGCTCGGCTTCGATCGGCCGACGGCGAATTCGTTGGACAGCGTCTCCGATCGCGACTTCGTTCTGGAGACGCTGAGCGCGGCGGCGATCTGCGCCACGCATCTATCGCGCTTCGCCGAAGAGATCGTGCTGTGGACGACGCCGCAATTCGGCTTCATCGCGCTGTCCGATAAATTCACCACCGGCTCGTCGATCATGCCGCAGAAACGCAATCCCGACGCCGCCGAACTCGCGCGCGGCAAATCGGGCCGCGTCATCGGCGCGCTTGTCGCGCTGCTCGTCGTCATGAAGGGCCTGCCGCTCGCCTATTCGAAAGACATGCAGGAGGACAAGGAAGGCGCCTTCGACGCGCTCGACACCTTGTCGCTCTGCATCGCCGCGATCGCCGGCATGGTCCGCGACATGCGCGTCGACCGGGCGCGGATGAAGGTTGCGGCGGGCGTGGGCTATGCGACCGCGACCGACCTTGCCGACTGGCTGGTGCGGGCGCTGTCGCTGCCGTTTCGCGAGGCGCACCACGTCACCGGCCGCATCGTCGCGCTCGCTGAAGCGCGCGGCGTTGGTCTTGAGGATTTGACGCTCGAGGAGATGCGGAGCGTCGAACCGCGCATCAACGCCGATGTTTGCGACGTGCTCGGCGTCGAGAAATCGGTGCAAAGCCGCAGGAGCTTCGGTGGAACGGCGCCCGACAATGTGCGCGCCGCCGCGCAGGTCTGGCTCGACAGATTGAAGGACAAATGAACGACATTTCGCCGCGACTCTATCTCGCGACCCCGCCGATTGCCGACGCGGCGGCTTTTGCGCCTGCGCTCAACGAGGCGCTTGCGGCGGGCGACGTCGCGAGCCTGCTCATTCGTTTCGCCGATGCCGACGAGCGCGGCCAGGAAGCGATCGTGCGCGCACTGGCGCCCGCCGCGCAGGATAGAGGCGTTGCGGTCCTTGTCCAGGCGGCGCCCAATGTCGCGCTGCGCGCCGGCGCCGACGGCGTCCATGTCGCCGGCAGCGGCGAAGCGCTTGCCGACGCGATCAAGAAACTGTCGCCGCGCTACATCGTCGGCGCCGGAGATATCGAGACGCGCGACGACGCCATGCGCGCGGGCGAGTTAAGCGCGGACTATGTGATGTTTTCGGATCTTGACCGTGAAGCGCTCATTGAGCGCGTCGCCTGGTGGGCGGAGCTTTTCAACACGCCCTGCGTCGCTCGCGCGGAAACGCTCGACGATGTCGCCTCGCTCGTACAGGCGGGCGCCGACTTCGTGCGGCTCGACGACGCCATCTGGAGCGACGCGCGCGGTCCGGCCGCGGCGGTGGCGGAGGCGCAGGCGAGGCTTAAGGGAGAACGGCAGTGATCCGGGGGCGATCGAGCGAAAGGCTTACTCATGCTGAGGAGCCTGCGCAGCAGGCGTCTCGAAGGACGAGGAAGCCGCGCATTTTCTTATTTCCATTCGCCCTCGTCCTTCGAGGCTCGCGTCTTAGGATGAGGGCGAAGATCGAGCGCCTGCTCGCGACGCTCGCGATCGTCGCCATTTTCGCGCCAGCCGCCCGGGCCGCCAATGATGCGCCGCCCGCGCCAGACTTCGCCTTCGGCGCCTATCAGCGCGGGGATTATCTGGTCGCGATGAAGGAGGCGAAGAAGCGCATCGCCGCCAATCCGAAGGACGCGGCCGCGCTCACCCTGATCGGCCAGCTTTACCTCGAAGGCGCGGGCGTGGGGCGTGACCTCTCGACCGCGATGGAGTGGTTCAAACGGGGGGCCGACGCCGGCGATAAAGAAGCGGCCTATCTCTACGGCGCTGCGGCTCTCAATGGCGCCGGGGCGCCGAAGAACCGCGCCGTCGCCCGCGCCTATCTGGAAAAGGCCGCGGCGCAGGACCATCCCGCCGCCCTCCATCTGATCGGGGAGCTCGCCCTCGAAAATGAGGGCGCGCCATCCGACTTCGGCAGAGCGTCTGACTATTTCCGCCGCGCCGCCGCCAAGGGCGACGCCGACTCGCTCTACGCGCTTGGCCTTCTCTACAAGACCGGCAGAGGCGTTCCCAAGGACGAGCGCGAAGCCGCGGAGTGGTTCAGGCGCGCGGCCGAGCTGGACTTCGCGCCGGCGATGGTCGAATTCGCCGTTTTCCAGTTCAATGGGGTCGGCGCGCCGCGCGACCGTGGCGCAGCCGTGCAATGGTTTCGCAAAGCGGCGGCGAAGGGCAACGCCGTGGCGCAAAACCGTCTCGCGCATATTCTCGGAGAAGGCCTCGGAGTTGAGACCAATCTCGCCGAGGCGCGCGAGTGGCGCGACAAATCGCGCGAAGCCGGGTTGAACGATCCCTCGCTCGATTATCTCTCGAGCGCGTCCGCGCCGGCGCCGCCGACCGCCGGTAAATGAGCGCCGGCGGCGCGAGCGCGGCGACGCGGCGGACCGTCGCGGTCCTTCGCCGTTTCGTCAGGCCCCGCATCTTGGCGCTGACGGCGCCTTGGCGCCGCCTTCAGGCGCTCGTTGAAACGCTGTCTCCCGAACGGCGGGCGCCTTTCGCGCCGCAGATTCCGGGCGACTGGAACCCTGCTTCAGGCGACAGCGCCGTCGCAACGCTGTTCTATCTCCACGGCGGCGCCTACCTCATTGGGTCACCGCGGCTTTTCCGCTACGCTGCTCGTGAGTTAGCGCGCGCGGGCTTCGACGTCTTTGCGCCGGCCTATCGGCTCGCCCCCGAGCATGTCTTTCCGGCCGCGCTCGAAGATGTCTTGCGCGCCTATCGGACCCTCATTGAGGCGCAGCCGGGACCCTTCGTCATCGTCGGAGATTCGGCCGGCGGCGGGCTTGCGGTCTCGCTGATGCTGCGTATACGCGAGGAAGGCTTGCGACCGCCCATCGCCGCGGCGCTGTCCTCGCCCTGGGTCGATCTCGCCGGGACCGGCGCCTCGATGCGCGAGAATGAAAATCGTGACCCCCTGTTTACGCGCAAGGACATTCTGCTCGGCGCCCGCGCCGTGCTGGGACGCCAAAGCGCCAGAAATTCGCTCGCTTCGCCGATCTACGCCGATCTCTCCCGCCTGCCGCCGATGCTCGTTCATGTCGGCGCGGACGAAGTGCTGAGAGACGATTCGACGCGGCTCGTCGCGCGCGCGCGGCAGGCGGGGAGCGACGCGCAGCTCGAGATCTGGCCTTGCGTGCCGCACGCCTGGCAGCTGATGAGCTTTCTCCCCGAAGCGCGCCAGTCGCGGGCGAAAGCCATCGAATTTCTGAAAACGCGGGTCGCTCAGGCGCTCTCCAACGCGGCCGGCTGATCAGGCGTGGCGCCGGCCCAATCGCATCATTCGGCCGCCAGACGCAGTTCCTCCGGCATGCCCCGGCCCGAACGCGTGAGAAAGCGGCGGCACTGTTGCTCGCGATCGTAGCCGAGCAGCGTGCCAAGCATGAAGTCTTCCTCCGGCGTGAGCGCGTTGAGCGGCCGCGTGACGATCGAACGCGCCACGGCGACGACCGCGGGCCGGCCAAAGAAGAGGTTTACCTTGGCCGGATTGAGCTCCTGGACGAAGTGATGGATGCCTTGCCGTTCTAACTTGCCGAGCGTCAATTCCAGTTCCCGACGGCTAAGGGTCATCAGAAACAAGCCGCGAACGCCCCGCCCATATTCGTAGATGTTGTGATGGAAGAGCCGCAGCACCGGCGCAGCATCGGCACAGCGACAGCGCGTCGACGACAGAGGCCGAACGCCCTCGTCGATCAAAGTAACTGGCTCAGCCATGCGGTCACTCGTTTTTCGGTTTTGCCGGACTGGGTGTCCTGGTCGAGGGCGAGACCTACGAACTTGCCGTCCCGCGCAGCGGTAGAGCCAAGATAGTCATAGCCGGAGGTCTCGGTGAAGCCGATCACCTGGGCCCCGAGCGCCGAGACCTCATCATAGAGGATGCCCATCGCGTCCACGAAGGAGAGCGGATAGGTCTGCTGGTCGCCGGTCCCGAACAGGGCGACTTTTTTGCCCTTCAGATTGGCGCTGCGCAGCTTGTCGATGTTCTCTTCCCAATCTGTCTGCAGGGTGCCGTCGCCATAGGTCGGCGAACCAAGGATCAGCAGATGGCAGTTTTCAAAGTCGTCGGTCGTGGCGTCCTTGATGTCCACGGACCGCCCCTGGCATTTCTTTGAAATTTTTGAAGCAACCCCCTTCGTGGCGCCGCCGTCGGAACCGAAGATGACCGTGATGCTCATGCCCGCGCCTCTTCCGCGAATTGGACGATGAAGTCAGCGGTTAAGCCAAGAAAAGCCCAAGGAGCCGCTCTAACTAAGCACACGCTGCTGATGATCGGTGTATAGCGCAAATCTACTGCTCATAAAATTCATATATTTTGGAATATATGTAATTGTCGATATTGTTACTTTGTATTTATTGTAATTACGGAGTCTCATGGCTGACGTCGAAGATCGGCGTCGCCGAAAAGACGGCGCTCTTGAAGCTTCGCTTCGATCATCGAGGCGCGCTGCTCAGCGCGGGGCGCTGCCCCAGGGTCCGCGCGGCGGCCAGAGCGGATGGCGTCCGTCCTTGGGCAGGAAGGCGGCCGCGTCCTCGCGCGGCGCATCGATCGCCTCGCGCTCTTCTCCTAAAGCCGCGACCGACACGTCCCGGCCGCCGCCGAATTCGACGAGGGCCGCGACGCGCGCGTCGACGCTCGGATGCGTCGCAAACCAGCCGAACTCCGGATGCAGCGCCGGGGTTTCGATGAAGAAATACTGCATGCGCGAGGGCATGTTCGGAATCGCCGCATGCGCTTCGATCTTGCGTAGCGCCGAGATCATCGCGTCGGGGTTCTTCGTCAGCTCGACGCTGCCGGCGTCGGCGAGGAACTCGCGCGAGCGCGACAGCGCGAAGCGGATCAGCACCGAGGCGCCCCAGCTCAGCGCGATGATGAACAGAGCGATGAGAATGGCGAGCGCCGCGCCGCCATTGCCTCTTCGGCCGTCGTCCCGCTCGGGACGATGCGGCGAGAAGCCGAAAGGAAAATCCCAGCGTCGGATTGTCAGATCGGCGACGAAGGCGAAAATGCCGGCGAAGATCACGGCGACCACGAGAAGCTGAACGTCACGGTTGCGAATATGGGTCAGTTCATGCGCGAGAACCGCCTCGAGCTCGGCGTCGGTCAGAAAGCGCGTCAGACCGCGGGTCACCGCGATCTTGTACTGTCCCTCTTTGAGCCCGGAAGCGTAAGCGTTGAGCGCGTCGCTCTCAATGATCTGCAGAGCGGGAATCGGCACGCCGCGGGAGATGCAGAGATTTTCGAGCAGATTGTAAATGCGCGGCGATTCGGCGCGCGACAGGTTCGCGGCCCCGGTGGCGAAGTCGATCATCTTCTGATGAAAGAGATAGGCGACGACGAACCAGACGCCCGCCGCGACGACGCCGATCGGCCAGCCGCGTTTCAGATCATCCACCGCGAGCGCCAGGATGTAATCGAAAGGGGCGCCGGGTCGCGCGCTCATCGCCTCGATCAGCAGCGCGAAGGAGAACATCAGCGCGAGAAGCAGAACGACGAAGCCGGCGAGCAGAAAGGCCGAGCGCAGTTCATTGGCGCGAACGTGGGAATAAAGGCCGTAGGCTTTGAACATTGTGTTCCTGCTGCAGTCATTCCCGACGCGCGCTCCTAACGCGCGATCGGGAATCCAGGCCTTGAAATTGCGCTTTGCGAGATCTGGATTCCCGATCAGGCCTTCGGCCTGTCGGGAACGACAACCTGCGCGGCGCGGCGCCCGCCTAGAACTCCACCTTCGGCGGTGTTTCGATCGCCTTCTGCTGCGCTTCGTCCAACTCGAAATAGTCGAGCGGCTCGAAGCCGAAGCGCTGCGCAATCAGGAAACCGGGAAAGCCCTCCCGCGTGGCGTTGTATTCGGCGACAGTATTGTTGAGGAAGCGCCGCGCAGCGGAAATCTTGTTCTCGATGTCCGAAAGTTCGCTCTGCAGCTGCTGGAAATTCTGGTTCGCCTTCAGATCCGGATAGGCTTCCGACAGCGCGATCAGCCGCGAGAGCGCGCCGGTCAGCGCGCCCTCGGCCGCCCCTATCTGCGCCGGGCCCTGCGCCGCGACGGCGGCGTTGCGCGCCTTGACCACGTCATCCAGCGTGCTTTTCTCATGGGTGGCGTAGCCCTTCACCGTCTCGACCAGATTGGGCACGAGATCGTGCCGCTGCTTGAGCTGCACATTGACATCGGAAAAGGCCTGCTTGCCGCGCTGGCGCAACGACACGAGGCCGTTGTAAGCGCTGACCAGCCAGAAGGCGACGGCGGCGACGAGGCCCAGAAAAATCAGCAAAGACATGGCGCGCGCTCTCCAGACGCCGCGCCGCTCCGCGCGGCGGCGATTATTTTTTGCCCTTGCATGTTAGCCGCCTTTGGCGCCTAGGCAAAGACGCGCGGCTCCCTTTCGATTTGACGGACGCGCCGGTCGCGCCTATCTCATGGAAACGCAAAGAGCCACGGCGAACATCAATGGCCATTCTGCCGATCATCACCCTTCCGGATCCGCTGCTGCGCAAGATTTCCGAGCCTGTCGACCGTGTCGACGCGGAGGTGCGGCGTCTGCTCGACGACATGCTGGAGACGATGTACGAGGCGCCCGGCGTTGGACTTGCCGCGATCCAGGTCGCGGTGGCCAAGCGCATCGTCGTCGTCGATGTCGGCAAGACCGAGGAGACGCGTTCGCCGCTCTTCCTCATCAACCCGGAAATCATCTGGGCGTCGGAGGAATTAAGCGTCTATCAGGAAGGCTGCCTGTCCGTTCCCGACTATTTCGAGGACGTGAAGCGGCCGGCGCGGGTGCGTGTGCGTCATCTCGACCGGGACAGCGCGATCCAGGAATTCGACGCCGAAGGGCTGCTCGCGACCGTGGTGCAGCACGAGCTGGATCACCTCGAAGGCGGGCTCTTCATCGACCATCTGTCGCGCTTAAAGCGCGAGCGCGTGGTCAAGAAGTTCAACAAGGCGGCGCGCCATGACGAGATCGCCGCCCAGCATCGCGCCGCCACGGAGCGTCAGTCGGAACAAGCCGGAGCCTGACGATTGCGCGACAGAATGCGCGTCGTCTTCATGGGCACGCCGGACTTCGCAGCCCGCCTGCTCAAGGAAATCATTTCTCGCGGTCATGAGATCGCGGCGGTTTACACGCAGCCGCCGCGACCGGCCGGACGCGGGATGGCGGAGAAAAAGTCCGCCGTCCACCTCTTGGCGGAGAGCTTCGGTCTTCCCGTTCGTTCGCCGAAGAGTCTGAAGAGCGCCGACGCGCAGGCCGATTTTGCCGCGCTTGACGCCGACGTCGCCGTCGTCGCCGCCTATGGGCTGCTGCTGCCTCAGCCGATCCTCGACTCGCCGCGATACGGCTGCCTCAACCTGCACGGGTCGCTGCTGCCGCGTTGGCGCGGCGCGGCGCCGATTCAGCGCGCGATCATGGCGGGCGACGCCGAGAGCGGCGTCATGGTGATGAAGATGGAGGCCGGTCTCGACACCGGCCCCGTGGCCTTGACGGCGAAAACGCCGATCGGCGCCGAGATGACCGCGGGCGAGCTGCACGATCGTCTCGCCGAGCTCGGCGCGCCGCTGATGGCGCAGGCCCTCGATCTGCTGGCGAGAGGCGAACTGCGCTTCACGCCGCAGGCCGAAGACGGCGCCTGCTATGCGCAAAAGATCGAAAAGGCTGAAGCGCGGCTCGATTGGCGCCGGTCGGCGCAGGACCTCCATGATCTCGTGCGCGGCCTCTCGCCCTTTCCCGGCGCTTTTTTCGAAGCCGATCTCGGCCGCGGCATCGAGCGCGTGAAGGTCTTGCGCACACGCGTCGAGGAGGGAGCGGGAGCGCCAGGCGCCGCGCTCGATGACGCCGGGCTCATCGCTTGCGGCGCGGGCGCGCTGCGGCTGCTGCGCGTGCAACGCGCCGGCAAGGGCGAAATGGGGATCGAGGAGTTTTTGCGCGGAAGAAAACTCGGGCTTGGCTCTCTGCTGGTCCCTGTCGATCGGGGCGGAGGGGACGTTCGATAGTGCGCCCGCATGCTCATCGATCTACCGCCCCAGAAATCCGGTGTGAAATTCAGTGTGGTTATGGCAGGCTCAACGCATGACGAAGCCGGCGCCCGCCGATCCGATTCTCGCACGATTCCGCGCCGCGCTCGCCCGGACCTATGGCGAGCGGTTGGAGCGCGCCGTTTTGTTCGGCTCGCGGGCGCGCGGCGACGCGCGGCCTGATTCTGATTACGACGTCGCGGTTTTCCTGAGAGAGCAGGAGGGCTTCTGGCAAGAAAGCGGGCGCCTCGCCGAGATCGAGACCGACATTCTTTATGACACCGGTGCGGTCATAAACGCGCTGCCCTTTTCCGCCGGAGCCTACGGCGCTCGCACGCCGCTCATGCAGGAGCTTCAGCGCGATGGCGTCGATCTGTGACGCAGCCCGAAACTTTTGCATATCTCGCCAAGTCGCAACAGGCCTTGAAGGAGGCCCGGATCGTCCTCGCCAACGATCTTGCCGAGGCGGCAGGTCGAGCTGCTTATCATGCCGCCTATCACGCTGCGCAGGCATTCATTTTCGAACGCACGGGCAAGGCCGCGAAAAGTCATAATGGCGTTCGCAGCGAATTCGCGCGCCTTGCCAAGGAAGAACCGGGCATTGATCGGAGCTTTTCTGCTTTTTTGGCGCGCGCCTACAATCTCAAGGCTAGGGCTGACTACGCAATCGGTGACGACATTAGCGTTAGTGTTGCTGAGGCCGGGCAGGCGATCGAGAGCGCTGCACAATTTGTCGAGGGCATTTCGCGTTTGCTAGCGCCGCAGGGGTAAAAGGTCCGTGCGTTCCGCCCATGCGACTCCGCAATTCAAAACAAGCTTCGACGGTTCGCCTTGCCCCGCTTCGTCCTGACGATCGAATATGATGGCGCGCCTTTCGTCGGCTGGCAGCGACAGGCGAATGGCGTCTCCGTGCAGCAGCGCCTCGAAGAGGCCGTGGCCGCCATCAATGGCGGCGCGCGCGCCGTCGTTCATGGCGCAGGCCGCACCGACGCCGGCGTGCATGCGCTGGGGCAGATGGCGCATATCGATCTTGCGCGCGACTGGCGCGTCGATCGGCTGCGCGACGCGATCAATGCGCATCTGAAGCCGGATCCGATCGTGGTGCTCGCCGCGCGCGCGGTCGGCGAGGATTTCGAGGCGCGCTTTTCCGCCACCCGCCGCCATTATCTCTACGTCATCGACAATCGCCGCGCGCCCTTGGCGCTGAACCTCGGCCGCGCCTGGCACGTCAAGCGGCCGCTCGACGCGCAAGCCATGCATGAAGCCGCGCAGTCGCTCGTCGGCCGTCATGACTTCACGACGTTTCGCGCCTCGGAGTGCCAGGCGAATTCGCCGATGCGCACGCTGGAGCGTCTCGACGTGCGCCGCGATGGCGAGCGAATCGAGATCGTCGCTTCGGCGCGCTCCTTCCTGCACAATCAGGTGCGCTCCATGGTGGGCTCGTTGGAGCATGTCGGCAGCGGCAAGTGGCGCGTCGAGGATCTTGCGCTGGCGCTTCGCGCGAAAGACCGTGCGCGCTGCGGACAAGTCGCGCCGCCGCACGGTCTGTACCTTGTTGCTGTCGATTATTAGCGATTTGCGCGAGGACGCCCGCTACTGCTTGTCGCCCGCGCCTCCCCCGTCATCCGGCGTCGGTTTATTCGCATCCTGCTTCGGCGCGGGCGGCTTCGCCGGCTTCTTCGCCGCATGTTTCGCGGCGCCGGGCGCGTTCGCGGATCTTTCTTCCTTGGCGAGCGCGCCTTGAATGGGAAGGAAGCTTGCCGATAGCACGGCAGCCAATATGCCGTTCACGCAGGGTCGCTGATTCATCACTGGATGGTCCCCTCAAAGTGAGAGCCCCCCGCCGAATCAACCGGCCCGCCCCACAGACATCAGGCGGGCCAACCATGATGATGTTGAGTCCCGCCCAAGTCCGAGCTGCGATGATTTCATGACCAAAAACGCGCCGTTTCAGGTCGTCCATCCGACTGGTGAATAATTTCTGAATTGAAAGAAGACGCCAAATTCGGTGGCGTAGATTGGACCCCGCAATTGCGCCAGGTCGACGTGCCGATCAAATCGCCGTCGGGCGCTTCCTATTCTTCGCGCTCTATCGCCACTTCAGGCGCGGGTTCAATCTTGACCGGCCAAATCCCAGGCAGCCTCGCGACCGGCCTCGGCGCGGCAAGCGCCGTCTTTTGCGCGAGAGCGCCATGGATGGGGATGATGCTGCCCGACAGAACGGCGGCGAGAATGCCGTTTACGGAAGGCCGACGATTGGTCATGTATGCCTCGCTTGAAGCCTCGGCGCCGACTCATCTACCCGCCCGGGCGTGACGGACAGTCATATATCGTGGCGAGAAAGAGTCGAGACGAATCTTCTTGCCAGGGCGCCCGGTCAAGAGCCGCTGAACCAATTGTAGCCTTTGTCCTCCCAGTAGCCGCCTGGATAGTCGTTCGTCACGAAGATCTCGCCGATGAACTTCGGATTTTTGAATCCCAGTTTCGTCGGAAGCCGCAGGCGTAGCGGATAGCCGTATTTGGCGTCGGTGAAATCGAGCGCGAGCAGCGTTTGCGGATGCAGCGCGCTCGGCATGTCGATGCTCGAATAATATTTGTCGGCGCATTTGAAACCGACGTAACGCGCCGTGAGGTCGGCGCCGATCCGTTCGAGAAAATGGCGGAAGGCGAGGCCGCGCCATTTGCCGATCGCGCTCCAGCCCTCGACGCAGACGAGGCGGGTGATCTGGCTCGACTGCGGCAGCGCGCGCAAGTCGCTTAAGCTCCAGGGGCGCCTGTCGGCGACAAGGCCCGAGACCTGCAGCCGATAGTCCTCGCCGTCGATGCGGGGAATATCCTTTTCTTCGTAATAGGCGTTGAAGGGGAAAGGCGTCGTGACGTCCGCGTCGGAATAGGTCGGCGCGAGCCTCAAAGGATCGAAAAGCGCCGCCTGAACGCGGTCGTTGAAGCGCGACATCGCGAATAGCAGCCGATCGACGGCGTCGTCGTCCTTCAAGGTGCAACCCGAGAGGAGCGACAGCGCGCCAAGCGACAGGCCTTGCTTGAGAAAGAGCCGGCGTTCGAGCCGCGCGATCTGCGGCTGAAACTCTCTAAGGCTGATGCGGCGGGGCGGCTTCATCGCGGCGCCTCCGCGCGGCCGGTGAACATCGGCGCCAGAATGCCTTTGACGCTCACGGCGAGTCCGATGTGAACGACGAGGAAAGCGACGATCGCGGCCATGGCGAAGAAATGCACGCGCCGCGCCGTCTCATAGCCGCCCATCAACGCCGTCAGCGCTTGGAGCTGCACAGGCTTCCAGATGGCGAGGCCCGAAAGAATGGCGACGATCACGGCGAGGATGACGCCAATGTAAAGTAGACGCTGCGCGGCGTTGTAGCGGCCGGGCGCATGATTGAGTTGGCCTCGGCTGGCGACAAGGACATCATGGAGGGCGCCGCGGAGCGAGATCGGCATGAAGCTTCTTCGGAAGTGGCCCGAAACCAAGCCGTAAGCGAGATAGGCTAATCCGTTGAGCGCCAAAAGCCACATCGCCGCGAAATGCCAGGCGAGCGCGCCGGCGAGCCAGCCTCCAAGCGTGAAATCCTTAGGAAACTCGAAGCCAAACAGCGGCGAGGCGTTGTAGATGCGCCAGCCGCTCAGCACCATGACGAAAATCGCGAAGGCGTTCACCCAATGCGTCACCCGGACAAACAGCGGGTGGATCGTCTTGCGCGCGTCGGTTCCGGAGGCGGCGACCATGTCGGGTTCTCCTGTTCAAGGGCAAAACATATGGCGTGTGGGACTGGAAGCGAAGGCCGCTCGCGGCCGCGTTGACAGCCGCGTCGCCTTCGCCCATGACGGCGAAGCTTTCATCACGCGGGAATATGGCGGCTCATGCGCGTCTTCGTGACCGGCACGGCAGGTTTCATTGGCTTCCACTTGGCGAAGCGCCTGTTAGAAGCCGGGCATCTCGTCGACGGCTACGACGGCATGACGCCCTATTACGATCCTCGTCTCAAGGAGGCGCGCCGCGCCATTCTGCTGCGCGCCAACGGCTATCGCGACACGATCGCCATGCTGGAGGACATGGAGGCGCTGACCCGCGCCGCGGAGGAGGCCGCGCCGGACGTCATCATCCATCTCGCAGCGCAGGCGGGCGTGCGCTACTCGCTGCAAAATCCACGCGCCTATGTCGACGCCAATCTTATGGGCGCCTTCAACGTCATGGAGATCGCGCGACTGCTGAAGCCGCGCCATTTTCTGTTCGCCTCGACGAGCTCGGTCTATGGCGCAAGCCCCACGGTTCCATTTCACGAGAACGACCGTACCGATTTTCCTTTGACCCTTTACGCCGCGACGAAGAAAGCCGGCGAAGCCATGGCGCATTCCTATGCGCATCTGTGGTCGATTCCGACGACGATGTTTCGCTTCTTCACCGTATACGGCCCATGGGGACGGCCCGACATGGCGCCGTTGAAATTCGTCGACGCCATCGAGAACGACCGCGTCATCGACATCTATAATCATGGCGACATGTCGCGTGACTTCACCTATGTCGCAGACCTTGTCGAAAGCGTCATGCGGCTGGTCGACTGCGTTCCCGAGCGCGATCCAGGCGACGAAAGCGTGTCGCCCGTGGCGCCGTTTCGAATCGTCAATATCGGTCGCGGCGCGCCAGTGAAGCTTCTCGATTTTATCGAGACGATCGAAAGGGCTCTGGGAAAAAAGGCGAAACGCAACTATCTCGACATGCAGCCGGGCGACGTGCCGCGCACATTCGCCAGCGCCGACCTCCTTGAGCGCCTGACGGGCTATCACCCGCATACGTCGCTCGATGAGGGAGTCGCGGCGCTCGTCGAATGGTATCGCGAGTATCGCCGCGCGCATGGAGAATTATCGTATTGACCGGCGGCAGCCGCTCGACCCTGCGTCGCGGCCTCCCTCTCCTAGCCGCCGGGCGCGCTCTGTCGCGCGCCTGTTATTTCTTGTTGGCCGAGAGGAATCTGTGCGCGGAGTCTTCGTCGAAGACCGGCGTGATGTGATTGACGTTGAGGTCTGTCCAGGATTGGAAGAGCTTGCCGAGATCGGCGATGTCGTTGGCTTCGACGATGCTCCAGCCCTCGAGCAGCGTGACGGAAAGCCAGTTTCCGACGACTTTCATTCCCTTTGGGGCGGCGTCGCCGAATTTCTGAAAGCGCTTGAGAACCTCGTCGCGACGTTCGGGCGTCATCTCATAATAGATCGCAAACAACATCGGCGTTTCTCCCTGCGGACTGGAAAGCGAAAGACGACTCAGCGCGTTTTTTGAAGGTTCCTAACGGGCCGCGCTCAAGGCTGCCCCAATTCGAAATTCCATACAAGGGCTTGGTCATTGTCCTGAGCGGAGCTTTCGCGCGCCGCCGCAGTGTCCTGGGGATGACGTCAGGAAAATTGCCCAAGCCTCTTCAGGCTACCGTCCTTCTCGGACCGCTGCGGCGACTGTCATATTGGCGCGCCTTCACCGATGAGAGAGAGCGCATCATGTCGCAGTTTATATTCAACGACGGCAATATCGCATGGAAGCGCCTCGATGGAATCGATCATCTGCTTTTTTCGGTCCTGGATATCGACGATCGAAACGTCCTCCATGTGCTGTTCAAGTTTTCGGCCAATCAGCGGATCGTGCTTCACCGACATTGTGCGCTCAACAAGACATTCGTCATTCAGGGAGAACATCGGCTCTATCACGCGAACGGCGAACTCAAGGACGTCCGGCCGGCGGGCAGTTACACCGTTAGCCCTCCCGCTGATGAGCCTCATCGAGAAGGCGGCGGCGATCAGGACGTCGTCGTGTTGTTTGCCATCTATGATCGTGAAGGCCCGTTATATGAGATTCTCGATGAGGATTCGCATGTCGTCGCCACGCTCTCGACGAATGATTTCGTAAGTTTTTACGATCGCAAACACTAGAGCGCTTCCCGATCACATGGATCATGTGATCGATAAGGAATCGCTCTAAATCAAAATGGTGGAGCAGGTTCTCATCGAAAAAGTCTGTCAACTTTTTCGGAACCTGCTCGAGGCGCGTTCAGCGCGCTACGAGAGCCACGCCGGCACATGATCCTGCGCAATGAGCGCGGCGACGCTTGGGCGGGGACGGATCACCGCGAAGCGGTCGCCGTCAACCAAGACTTCCGGGATAAGAGGCCTTGTGTTGTAGGCGCCTGACTGCACGGCGCCATAGGCGCCGGCCGTTAGCACGCAGAGCAATTCGCCGGCGCGCGGCTCTGCAATCTCGCGTCCATGCGCAAGATAGTCGCCCGTTTCGCACACGGGTCCGACGACGTCGGCGACGATCTTTTGCCGATCCGCGCTCTGGCGCACAGGGATGATGTCGTGCCAGGCGTCGTAGAGCGTCGGACGGATAAGATCGTTCATGCCGGCGTCGACGATCACGAAGGTCTTGGCGTCGCCATGCTTCACGTAGATGACGCGCGTGACGAGTATGCCGGCGTTGCCGACGATCAGCCGTCCCGGCTCCAGCACCAGCCTGCAGCCGAGCCCGCCGAAATGCCGGCGCACGATCTCGGCGTATTTCTCGGGATGGTAGGACTGTGGATCATCGCCGTCGTGATAGGGAATTCCCAGTCCGCCGCCGAGATCGACATGCGAGATATTGTGCCCGTCGGCGCGCAGGTCGCGCACGAGCTCGGCGAGCAGCGAAAAGGCCTCGTCAAAGGGCGCGAGGTCGGTGAGCTGGGAGCCGATATGCATGTCGGCGCCGGCGAGTTCGATTCCCTTGAGCTTGGCGGCGAAGGCGTAGACCGCCCGCGCCCGCGACAGCGGCACGCCGAATTTGTTTTCGGCGAGGCCGGTGGAAATCTTCTTATGGGTGCGGGCGTCGACGTCCGGATTGACGCGGAGCGACACGCGCGCCGCCCGCCCGAGAGCGACCGCCGCTTGCGACAGGGCTTCGAGCTCGGGCTCGGACTCGACGTTGAAACAGAAGATTCCGGCGTCAAGCGCCGCCACGATCTCCTCACGCGTCTTGCCGACGCCGGAAAAGGTGATTTTTTCAGGCGCGACGCCGGCGGCGAGCGCCCGCGCCAGCTCTCCGCCGGAGACCACGTCCATTCCCGCGCCCTCGCGTGCGAGGAGACGCAGCACGGCCTGATTGGAGTTGGCCTTCACGGCGTAGCAGACAAGCGCGTCGAGACCGGCGAAGGCCTGCGAAAAAACCTGATAGTGGCGTCGGATCGTCGCCGCTGAATAGCAATAGAAGGGCGTGCCCACCTCATCCGCGAGCGTCGCCACGGCGACCTCCTCGGCGTGGAGCGCGCCGTTTCGATAGTCGAAAAGATGCATCGGCTTATAGCAGTGGGTCGAGCGGGAAGGGATATTGCGCCGGCGGTCGATTGCCGATGGTGCCCGGAATAGGCGGCGGCGGGAGAGAGGTTTCAGGATCGCCGGGCGCCGGCCGGGGCGCTCCGCGCGCCGCTCTCGTTTCCGCCTCCGCCCGCAGAATCGCCCCGCGCGCCTGCGTTTCGGGCGGCAGCTCCACAGGCCCGCGCCGGCCGCAAGCGCCGAGGCTCGCGGCGACGAGCGCCAGTGCAAGAACCGCCAAGGGGCGGCGGGTGAGGAGCGGCAATGGAGGCGTCACGGCGATTCGTCCCAGGGGAGAGCCCGCGCACTATAGCGATGAAGCAAAAAAAGGCGAGGGCGCGGGCGTCACGCGATCGGCTTCTTTGCGGGCGAGGGAGGGTCCCGTGACCCTCACGCGCACTTTGAGGCGCGCCGCGCGCGAGAGCCACAGCTCTGCTGTTACAAAATGGAACGGGGCGCGGAGTTAATGATTGGCGTCGACATGACCACGCCTCAGCTGCGCTGGACGCGGCGCTCGAAGGAGCCAAATTAACCTATAAGCGCCAAAAGCCGGGCCTTCCATCGGCCCGCCTTTACGATTTGGCGTCTGCGTGTTTAGGTCAAGCATGGTCAGCGTTCCGCGTTTATTCGCCGCTCTTGCCGCGGCTGTTTTGTTCACGGCGGCCCCTGCAGGCGCCGCGGTGCGCGTCCGCATCGACCTTGCGGCGCAAAGGCTCGAGGCGGTCACGCCGCAGGGCGAAACCGTCAACTGGAAAATCTCCAGCGGCCGCCGGGGTTACGAAACACCCACGGGCAATTACGGCGTCATGCGCATGGAGGCCGATCATCATTCCGACGAATATGATCAGGCGCCGATGCCCTACGCCATCTTCTTTTCGCCCCGCGGCCTCGCCATTCACGGGAGCTATGAGCGCGGTTTGGGCCGTCCGCTCTCCCACGGCTGCGTGCGGCTTGCGGTTCCGAACGCGCGGCAGCTCTTCGATTGGGTGGAAAAGCACGGGGCGACGATCGAAATCACCGGCGGCGCCCGCCGCGCGGCCGGTCGCCAGGAGGCGGAGCGCCAGGAGGCGGAGCGCCAAGAGGCCGAGCGCCCACGCATGACGCGGCGACCGCGACCTGCTTACGAAGAGCCGTCCTTCGGCTTCAGCATGGAGAGCTACTCCCCCTACTAGGCCTGCCGGGTCCCGCGGCGTCCGGCGTTGCATCTCGGCAACACTCTCGGACTGAATCGACATGAAGGCTGCGGCGCGTTTGCCGGGCTTCTTATTAACGGGTAATGCTCGGATTTCTGGCGCTTGTTGTTGACGAGCAGAGAGAGACATTGACGACATCCAAAACCCCCCTTCTCGATCGCATCGCCTCCCCCGAAGATCTGCGCAAGCTACGTCCCAGCGAGCTCAAGCAGGTCGCGGAGGATTTGCGGCGCGAGACGATCGACGCCGTGTCCGTGACCGGCGGCCATCTTGGCGCGGGCCTTGGCGTCGTCGAGCTGACGGTCGCCCTGCACTATGTTTTCGACACGCCGCGGGACAAGGTGATCTGGGACGTCGGCCACCAGACCTATCCGCACAAGATCCTCACCGGCAGGCGCGACCGCATCCGCACGCTGCGCATGGGCGGCGGGCTGTCCGGCTTCACCAAGCGCGCCGAAAGCGAATATGACGCCTTCGGCGCCGGCCATTCGTCGACCTCCATTTCGGCCGGCCTCGGCATGGCCGTCGCGCGCGATCTCGCCGACGGCGACAATCACGTCGTGGCGGTGATCGGCGACAGCTCGATGTCGGCCGGCATGGCCTATGAGGCGCTGAACAACGCCGGGGCGCTGCATTCTCGCCTGATCGTCATTCTGAACGACAATGACATGTCGATCGCCCCGCCCACGGGCGCCATGTCCGCCTATCTCGCCCGCCTGGTTTCGGGCGGCGCCTACCGCTCGATCCGCGAGGCCGCCAAACAGCTCGCCAGCCATTTGCCGCGCTTCATCTACGACAAGGCGCGCAAGGCCGAGGAATTCTCGCGCAGCTTCATCACCGGCGGCACGATGTTCGAGGAGCTCGGCTTCTATTATGTCGGGCCGATCGACGGCCACAATCTCGACCATTTGCTGCCCGTGCTCAAGAACGTCCGCGACAAGGACGACGGGCCTGTCCTGGTTCACGTCGTCACGCAGAAGGGCAAGGGATTTGGGCCGGCGGAGGAATCGGCCGACAAATGCCACGCCGTCAATAAATTCGACGTCGCGACCGGCATCCAGATCAAGCCCAAGGCCAATGCGCCGACCTATACGAATATTTTCGCCAAGGCGCTGATCGCCGAAGCCGAACATGACGACAAGATCGTCGCCATCACGGCGGCGATGCCATCGGGCACCGGCCTCGATATTTTCGGCAAGGCCTTCCCGCATCGGACCTTCGACGTGGCGATCGCCGAGCAGCACGCCGTCACTTTCGCGGCCGGCCTCGCCTGCGAGGGCTATAAGCCCTTCTGCGCGCTGTATTCGACCTTCCTGCAGCGCGGCTACGATCAAGTCGTTCACGACGTCGCGATCCAGAACCTTCCGGTGCGCTTCGCCATCGACCGCGCCGGACTCGTCGGCGCCGACGGTCCGACGCATGCCGGCGCTTTCGATCTGGCCTATCTCGGCTGCCTGCCGGGCTTCGTCCTCATGGCGCCCGCTGACGAGGGCGAGTTGATGCATATGGTGGCGACGGCGGCCGCCTATGATGACGGCCCGAGCGCTTTCCGCTATCCGCGCGGCGAAGGCGTCGGCGTCGAACTGCCGGAGCGCGGCGATGTTCTGGAGATCGGCAAGGGCCGTATCCTGCGCGAGGGCACGAAGGTCGCGATCCTCTCGCTCGGCACGCGGCTCGCCGACTCGATGAAGGCGGCGGCGGAGCTTGAGAATTACGGCGTGTCGACGACGGTCGCGGACGCGCGCTTCGCCAAGCCCATCGACCGTGAATTGCTACGGAGCCTCGCCGCCAATCACGAGGCGCTTATCGTCGTCGAAGAAGGATCCATCGGCGGTTTCGGCTCCCAGGTCTTTCAGGCGCTCTCCGAAGATGGGATGCTGGACGGCATGCGCGGGGCGTTCAAGTTCCGCAGCATGACTCTGCCGGACGCCTATATCGACCATGACAAGCACGAGCTGATGATCGCCAGGGCGATGCTCGACAGCAAGGCGATCGTCGGCAAGGCGCTGGAGCTCTTGGGCGACGAAAAGGCCGCGGCGCGGGTGATGATCGCCTGAGCGGCCGCACTAACATTTCGCGGAAGTCTGCATAAAAAACTTGGCGCGGCCGCGCGGCGTGCGCGAACCCTCTCCCTGCGGGAGAGGGTGATCGCCGGAGGCGACCGGGACAGGGGACTCGCTTGCTTTTCGGGCTTGAGCGAGCGTCCGCCCGACGAAATTCTCTTCGATGCGAATAAAATCGCCAGAGCCAAACCCCTCACCCGGCTGCTCCGCAGCCACCCTCTCCCTGTGGGAGAGGGTTTGGCGCCTGGGATTTTGATCGAGCGTGCTGATGATTTTTTGCGCCTCGGCCGTCTCCACCCCCGCTGCCCCAGGCGCCTATGCCCTCTGGCTGCGCCTCGACGCGACGCTCGACGTTCGCGTCGGGAAAATCTCAGCGACGCTTCCCGCCGGCGATTATCTTTATTGCGGCTCGGCGCGCGGCTCCGGCGGATTGCGGGCGCGATTGGCGCGACACATGCGGCCGCAAAAACGCGCCCACTGGCATGTCGACCAGCTTACCGCCGTAGCGAGCCTGCTCGGCGCCTTTGTCGAGGAACAGGGCGACGAATGCGCGCTGAACGCCGCGCTTGCCGATCTGCCAATCCCGATCGCCGGCTTCGGCAGTTCGGATTGCCGCCGCTGCGCCGCACATTTGCGGCTCTGGCCGAAGGGCGCGGCGCTTCCTTCCGACTGGGAAAATGCTAGGAAGGCGGCCGAGTCGCCGCTCCCGCTTGAGAGAGGCGCGCCGGGCGGCGCTTAAGGCTCCTTCGGCGCCTGTCACCCCACCCCGGACTGCTGCGCAGTCCGACCCTCCCCCTCAAGGGGAGGGTGAAAGCTCGTCGCGGATCGTTGTTTATGCCCAAGGAAGAAATCAAAACCAAAGTTGAAGCGCGCACGCCGCGCGGGCTCGCCGACCGCGAGGCCGGCGAACTTGCCGCCACGGCCCGGATGCTCGACGTCATCCGCGAGGTCTACGACCTCTACGGCTTCGAGGCGCTCGAGACGCCGGCGATCGAATACACGGACGCGCTCGGCAAGTTCCTGCCCGACCAGGATCGCCCGAATGAGGGCGTTTTCTCCTTTCAGGACGACGATGAGCAGTGGCTGTCGCTGCGCTACGACCTGACCGCGCCGCTGGCGCGTTTCGTCGCGCAGAATTTCGACCGGCTGCCAAAGCCCTATCGGTCCTATCGCGTTGGCCATGTCTACCGGAACGAGAAGCCGGGGCCGGGGCGGTTTCGGCAGTTCATGCAGTTCGACGCCGATACGGTCGGCTCCGCCTCGCCGGCCGCCGACGCCGAGATCTGCATGATGGCGGCCGACGCCATGGAGCGCCTGGGGATCGCGCGCGGCGACTACGTCATCAAGATCAACAGCCGCAAGGTGCTGGACGGGGTGATGCAGTCGATCGGCCTTGCCGGCGAGGAGAACGCGGGCCGCCGCCTCGTCGTGCTGCGCGCCATCGACAAGCTCGACCGGCTGGGCCCCGACGGCGTCCGGCAGTTGCTGGGCGAGGGCCGCAAGGACGAAAGCGGAGATTTCACCAAGGGCGCGGGGCTCCCTCTGCCGGCGATCGACACGATCCTGTCCTTCAGCCTGGGGGGACAATATCGGGACGGCGCGCCGGCTTTCGATCTCTTCGGCCTGCTCGGCAAGAGCGAGGTCGGCGCCCAGGGCGCGGAGGAGCTTCTGGAAATCGAGGATCTCGCGCGCGACGCGGGCTTTGGGCCGGATCGCATCCGCGTCGACCCCTCCGTCGTGCGCGGCCTCGAATATTACACCGGCCCCGTTTTCGAGGCTGATCTGACCTTCGAGACCCGCGACGAGAAGGGCAATTCCGTGCGTTTCGGCTCGGTCGGCGGCGGTGGCCGTTACGACGGTCTCGTGGGGCGTTTCAGATCGGAAAATACGCCGGCGACTGGCTTCTCGATCGGCGTTTCGAGGCTCTTTGCGGCCTTGAAGCTCATCGGCAGCCCGATCGTCTCGGCGCGTCCGCATGTCGGCCCCGTGGTGGTGCTGGTCCTCGATCGCGACAGGCTCGCCGACTATCAGCGGATGGCGGCGCAGCTGCGGGGCGCCGGGATCGCCGCCGAAATCTATCTCGGCGCTTCGGGCATGAAGGCGCAGATGAAATACGCCGACCGGCGCAACAGCCCGCTGGCGATCATCCAGGGCTCCGACGAAAAAGCGCGCGGCGAGGTCACCATCAAGGATCTCGTCGCCGGCGCGAAGGCCGCCGCCAACATCGCCACCAACGAGCAATGGAAGGCGCTTCGTCCCGCCCAATTCGCCGTGCCGGAAGCCGAATTGGTCGAAGAGGTCCAAAAGGCGCTCAAGGAACAAATTTAACCTGCGGCGAAGCAGATCATTGCCACGCGCGCGGGCGCGTATAGTTTTGCGAAGGGATAGAGGAGCAAACGCAGATGAATGGCGACACGCCCAAATCAATCGTCCATCCCACCGATCTCTCCTTTGCAAGCCAGGACGCCTTCGCACATGCGCTGCGGATCGCCGTCGCCTGCAAGAGCATGTTGCACATTCTGCATATCGAAGCGCCCGAGACCGAGGAGGACGATTGGGATCGCTTTCCGCAGGTGCGCGAAATGCTGGCGCGCTGGAAGATGATCTCGCCGACCGCGACGCGCGCCGAGGCGGCCGAACAGCTCGGCGTCAAAATCGTCAAAGCGTCGGTCGAATCGGAATCGCCCGTCGCCGGCGTCGCCGCCTATGTCGAGCGGCACCTATGCGATCTGCTTGTGATGATGACCCGCCCGCGCAGCGCTCTCGAGCGTCTGCTCGCCAGCTCGGTCGCCGAGGAAACGGCGCGCGAGACGCATGTGCCGGCGCTGTTCCTGCGCGAGGACCAGAAAGGCTTCGTCGACCGGGAGACGGGCGCCGTCTCGCTCAATACGGTTCTGATGCCGGTCGAGGCGACGGTCTCGCCACTCGACGCCTTCCGCCACGTCGCCGCAGTCGCGCATTGCCTCAACCCGGCCGCCGATGTCATGCTGCTGCATGTCGGCGACGATCTGCCGCTTTTTGAAGGGCTGCTGCCGCATATCGAGTTGCGCCGCGGCCCCGTCGTCGAAACCATTCTCGCCTACGCGCAGGAGATCAAGGCCGACATGATCGCCATGCCGACGCGTGGCCGAAAGGGCCTGCTGGAGGCGCTGCGCGGTTCGACGACGGCGCGCGTGCTGCACGAGGCGCCCTGTCCGCTGCTCGCGTCTCCGGTGAAATAATCGCCGACGCATCGCCGCTCATTCCCGACAGGCCGAAGGTCTGATCGGGACGCCAGTGCCGCGGTCCGAATCTTGAGAGCCGATTCGGAATTCTCGCTCAACGCGCGAACGTCGGGCCGCGCACCGAGCTTACAGCGAGCGCTGGAAATGCAGCACGCCGCCCTGCGCGCCTTTCAGGATCAGGTCATCGCCCTTCGTGTCCCAATAGGGGCCCGAGAGCAGGACCGCCCAATAGTCGCGCTCGAAGGCGGCGAGCGGGCCTTCACATTTGCGTTCGTTGACCGCCGGCATGGTGCGCGGTCCTA